>ERZ809296.27-NODE-27-length-258006-cov-12.223108_pt1 | contig 258006 bp, 228 predicted proteins | sample MGYA00520511_ERZ809296 | MGnify/ENA primary metagenome ERZ809296 (study PRJEB31576, sample SAMEA3212662) | Homo sapiens | biome: human-gut; feature: human gut; material: fecal | place: Sweden | collected 2012 ... | reverse complement strand
GAGAAAATCCCCAACCGGAAGGTAAAGAGAAGCAAGCAGGTTGGGTAGAAAGTGGTAGAGCGAGAGAAACTCCCCAACCGGAAGCTACGAGAAGTAGTGCTCGATGATATGTAGGACAAGTTCAGAATCAAGTGGCGTTTGAAGCGACTCATATGTAAGAATCAAATTGCCGTCAGGATAGATATTGTTCCGGCAATAACGTCGGATTTTCGTTAAGGCATTGTCGAGATAGTCTTCCTCCCCCATCATTCCTAAGTGCTCCCAATAATATATTTTCTTTGTGACAGGATGTCGGATCGTGAAGTCCGGATAGACAGTATGAGATCCAAGTTGCAAACATGCTTCATATCGAAAAGGAATTTGCTTTGAAAATAGGGCATTGGCAATAAGAACTTCTGATTTGGAACGTACCAGAATCCCCGCATAAGTATTATGAATTAATTTTTCTGGATAGTTATTGGATCTTTGATAGTCGGTTGTTGACCATGAAACTTCATCATTGAAAACTGCTGAAAGTAGAAGATTGTGATAGGAAGAATCTGGAGATAGAAGTTTGTCAATTCTTCGTGTGTGTGGTGGTGCAATTTTCAAGCATTTTTTTAGAAATGTAATTTCATCCAAATCATCTTTTAGACGGGCGAGATAGTATTTTTTCTGCATTAATTTATTGGCTAATTTCTCTTGTGAGCGTGGCAGATAGTTTCGTTTCCCTTCAGATATTAAGTACCATCGAATGTATTGTTTGTCGCGTTCACAAGATATGTTTTCCTCTGGTAGATTCTTTAGCTTTTGCTGTATCCAGTGTACTTCAGCTAATAAATGTTCGAGTTCCTTTTGCATTTTTTGTACGTCCATAAAAACCTCCGTTGTTAAATAAAATAATTATAGTTTTTGAAATTGACTAGGAACATGACAGGAAACTGATAGAAAATGTCCCTAGTCAGAAAGAAAAATATGGGACCGGGGGAAGTAGAATCCGGGTCAGAAAAAGTGTTATGACATGACATAGTTTGATACAATTATGCCTGTTTCGTTATAATGTTCATTATGTAATAAAATAATGGGTAAAAATAAGAACATGTAGATAAATTCACTTTAGAAATTAAATGAATTAACCATATAGACAATAGCATGGATTATGATTGCTTGTAAAGAACTTTTTGAGTAAAAAATGCAAGTTTAGGAGATTTGCACAAATTCAAGTGGGAATATGCTGGGGGAAAATGGAGAAAATATAAGATTTGCACTAAACGAAGAACGAGTGATGAGGTTGCAACAGAGAAAAATCAAAAATATGTGATGAAGTTACAATATAGTAAATCCCAAAAGTATGTGACAGAGTAGTGGTAAAGTAAACCAAAAGGGAAAAAGCTCCAAATTGTAAGGAGTTTAATTAGGTTTATTAAAGTAGGTAATCTGTCAGAAACAAACTTAATTCCTTAAAATGGAACGCTCAATTATTCGGATAGAATTGGTTTCATGGACGCCGACATCATGCAATATCCAGATATATTACAATCGTATAACATGGAAACATTTGCATCTGAAATTCCACCGATGGCGTACACTGGAATAGAAACAGCATTGCAGATTGACTTCAGCCAGTCAATACCTCTTCCCGGAAGCCCTTTTTTACAATCCGTTGTAAAGATATGTCCGGCGGTGATGTAATCTGCACCATGTGATTCTGCAAAGACTGCGTCCTCTACACTGTGGATAGAGGTTCCGATCCATTTGATGTGCGGATATTTTCTTCGGAAGCCGTCAGAAGATGTTGTTGCGGATGTAGTATTCTCATGGGACAGACCATTATCTGAAGTTATAACAGAGGTACCATGAGTCAGATCGTTATTTGAAGTTATAACAGAGGTACCAGAAGCATCAGAAGCCAGGACAGAACTATTAGATAGGGAATTCTGAAAATTATTTTGTCCTGAATTGCCTGATTGACAAAGTAAATTCGTAAACATGGAAAATGGCAGATGCAGATCTGTACCAAATTCTTCGGCAACCGCTGGAAAATTGTGTACAATGATGCGGGAGGACATTATGTTGAATCCATCGGAGCATATTGATTTTGTGAGGGTAGAATTATCTGATCTTGAGTTAATGGTGAGCGGATTCTTTGGAGATGTACAGTTATTGGAGGTCAAGTTAGTTGCGGAGCGATAGGAATGTTGGGCAGAGAAAATATCAGCGATAAATTCATGATATTCCTCTACGCTTAGATCCTTTTCACGAACTAGAATTTTATCGTAAGAATTATTGTTTAGAAGCACACGAATCTGGCGGGATAAGCAAGTGAGCGGTGTGTCCTCTGCACTTGCTAAGCCTGCCTGTTTGTATAATTCATAACATATAGTCCGGTTTGTTACTGCGATTCGTGTCTGTGTCATCATATTCTGTAATCCTTTCGAAAATATCATTTGATAATTGTAAATATTCCCTAGTCTTGATATGTCCGCTATGGCGTAGGTTGGGGGGGGAGAAATTCATATTATAGGAAAAGTCCCCCAACAAGTAGGCGATTAAGCCATGGCAAATTGGGTAAAAAATTGAATAGTGCAAAAACCCCCCAATAAATAGGTAATTAGACTATAGCAAGTTGGGGAGAAAAACCGTATTGTAGGAAATCTCCCCAACAAGTAGACAATTAAATTAAGGAAACTTGGGTAAAAAATCTAAATAGCTAAAATTTCCCCAACCAATAACTAATAAAGCCATGATGCTACCAGTCTAAATTAGAATACCCAAAACCTAATTATGATACTCCTCCGTGTACAAGTAGTCGTTCAATACCGGCTGCATGCCCTGGGCGCGGATGGCATCGTAGATTTCCTCGAAGCTACGGTTGTCAGCAATCTCGAACTGCTCATCACCGGCATCTGCAGCATCAACCTGTGAACCGTCATTTACGCATGCGTGAGCAGCATCAGCCTGTGAACCGTCATTTACGCATGCGCGAGCAGCATCAGCCGGTGAACCGTTATTTGCGCATGCCAGACCATCGTCTGTCTGTGCGCTATTATTCACACTTTTCTGGACAGAATCTATCTTTGTTACTTCGTGTGCTTCGTATTTCTCCTTGTGGTCACCGATACCGGTCGATACGCCTGCGGAAATCTTAGTTGCGGCGATGCGGATGATGCCATCGCGGAAACGCGCTTCCTCGCGGGAAGAAACCGTGATTGCTGCAAATGGAAGGAACAACCGGTAAGCACATAATATCTGGCAGAGGACATTTTCATGGACATCCTTTGGATTGATCTTGTCGTTGTTGATGATCGGGCGCAGACGCGGACAGGAAATAGACATTTCTGCATGCGGGTATTTCCGCTGTAAATAATAGACGTGCAGGGCTGTCGCAAGCGCATCTGTGTGGTAGTCATCAAGTCCGAGCAACGCGGAGAATCCGACACCGCGCATGCCACCGCGAAGCGCGCGTTCCTGCGCGTCAAAACGGTATGGCCATACACGCTTGTGTCCCATCAGATGAAGCGTCTCATACTTGTCTGGGTTGTAAGTCTCCTGGAAGACAGTGATGTAGTCGGCACCGCACTCATGCAGATAGTGGTATTCGTCAGTATTGACCGGGTAGATCTCCAGACCGATATTCCGGAAATATTTCCGCGCCAGCTTGCACGCTTCGCCGATGTATTTCACGTCACTTACGGCGCGGCTCTCGCCGGTCAGCATCAGTATTTCCTCAATGCCGGAATCTGCGATGACCTTCATCTCTGCTTCCATTTCTGCTTCGGTAAGCTTCTTTCTGTGAATGTGGTTGTAGCAGTTGAAACCGCAGTATACACAGTAATTCTCACAATAGTTCGCAATGTATAATGGCGTGAAAATGTACACACAGTCGCCGAAATGTGCCAACCGCTCCTTCTGTGCCAGAGCAGCCATTTCCTCCAAATGTGGAAGTGCGGCAGGGGATAAAAGTGCTTTGAAATCCTCAATGCCACAGTGTCCCTGCTTCGCATTTGCAAGGGCTGTGCGGACATCTGCGTCAGTGTAAGCGTTGTAATCATAGGACTGCATGGCTGCGCGCACCTTGTCCTTGATATCAGAATCCAGCACTTCCATGCCGTCCATATATTCCATATGGTTGGTGCGGGATGCCGGGTTTTCCTCCAAGTCCTTCTTGCGCTTCTGCGCTTCCGGGGAGAGGTAGGAATTATCTATCGTATATTCTTGTTCCATTCGTTATTTTCCTCCTATCGCAAAAATCCGGTCAGAGGATCGGAAGCTGCGCCGCCCTTGTCGAGTACGCGCCCAGGTCCTGCCAGATAAGCTTTACGACCGGCGATGATTGCATCCTTAAATGCGCTGGCCATCATCGGGATATCACCGGCAGTTGCAATCGCGGTGTTCGCCATAATGGCAGCGGCACCCATTTCCATTGCTTCACAAGCCTGTGAAGGGCGTCCGATACCGGCATCGACGATGATCGGGAGGTCGATCTCATCAATCAGAATCTGGATGAAATCCTTCGTTGCAAGACCCTTGTTGGAACCAATCGGCGATGCGAGCGGCATGATACAGGCGGCGCCTGCATTTGCCAGATCACGGGCAACATTCAGGTCTGGATACATGTAAGGCATAACGACAAAGCCTTCGTTTGCGAGGACTTCGGTCGCTTTGATCGTCTCCTGATTGTCAGGAAGCAGGTATTTGGAATCGCGCATGATCTCGACCTTGACGAAATCAGTGCCAGCCATTTTACGGGCGAGGCGGGCGATACGGATTGCTTCCTCTGCATTTCTTGCGCCGGATGTGTTCGGCAGCAGCGTTACGTTCTTCGGGATAAAGTCCAGAATATTCTCTTCTGGTCTGGTATTGGCACGGCGCAGGGCGAGCGTGACGATCTCGGCATCGGCATATTCGACTGCCGCACGGATCAGGTGGGAATTGTATTTTCCAGAACCTAAGATAAAGCGGGAATGAAACTCATGTCCGCCAAGCATGAAAACATCGTTGTTATTCTCCATATTTGAAACCTCCGTTTATAAAATATCAAAAAAGCCACGCGAAAAAACCACACCCGTGGTGGTGTGCCCCTTCGCGCAGCCATATATGACAAACACTCTGCTATTATTATAGACATTATACGGAATATGTCAAGCCGGAAGCAATCGCGAGCACACATACAAAAATACAGCATGCTGCTCCGCGTTTGTACATATAATAAAACGAGCAAGAAAAGGGTTGTTGTATATGAAAGTATTTCCATATATTTTAGTGGCGGTTGTCTGTGCAATCGTGGTGCCGTGTCTCGTCACATTCTGCGTGAATGGAAAGCAGGGGGACGGGACTGTCTCGCTGGAACGCATTTCAACCGGGAGAGATGTGCTGGTGCAGACGAAAGCGGGAAATGAGCTGGTGGATGTGGAAAAATATGTAGCGCATATCATGCCGGGAATCGTGGATGCAAGCGCGGATGACAGCTATTTGCAGGCACAGGCGGTCGCGCTTCGGACGAAGGTGTATTATGCGATGGGAGACGCGACCGTAATACAGGCGTCAGATCTGGAATTTCAATATTATACGGAAGAAGATTATATCGCAAAATGGGGCAGGGAGAATTACAAATCCGTCAAGGCGCGTTATGAGCGTGCGGTGATCGCCACCAAAGGAAAAATAATCGAGCAAAAAGAAAATAATTGAATAAAAGGAAAATAATGTGTCCATACTAGCATTAGCAAATCAAAAGGAGGCAGAGTATGGACCGATTCAAAGAATTTTTGCGGACAAAGGGACTGTATATTGCGATAGGCACAGGCGTTCTGGCGTTCGTTGGTCTGATGGTAATCTATAATTACAATACTTACAAAAGCGAGTTTGGAGTAGACAAGCAGACGGTGGATCTGAATGCACCGGAGGTAACAGAAACAACGGAACAGGTTGCTGAGACAAAGGTGGAGATGCCGGAAACAGCAGAGGCAAATTCCGATGAAGCAGTTGCTGGTGATACCGATGCGGACAATCAGACAGCACAGGAAATAGCTGCAAATGAAGATGCACAAAGTGTGGATACAGAAAACAGCGCAAATGAAAGCGCACAAAATACAGATGAAAGTACAAGTGACAGCAATGCATCATCTGAAGCGACTGCAGAGACAAGCAGTGATGGCGTGATCGTCAATGAAGATGGTGTGGTTGTTGCGAATGCCTACAACGAAGGTGGCACGCTCGTATGGCCAGTAGATGGAAAGGTCATCTTGCCATACAGCATGGACACAACCGTATACTTCAAGACACTTCGTTCTTATCGTTGCAATCCGGGTATCCTGATCGCTGCAGATGAGGGAGAAAATGTATTGGCAGCCTATGAGGGCGTTGTCGAGTCTGTCAGCGAGGACAAAGAGCATGGAACGACGGTGACTGTAATCATGGGAAATGGATTCAAAGCAATCTACGGACAGTTGATGAATGTCACTGTCGCCGAGGGTGATACGATTACAACCGCGCAGAATATCGGCGAGGTTGCTCCTCCAAGCAGTTACTATACCGAGGAAGGTACACATGTATTTTTCGAGCTGATGAAGAATGGCGTGCCAATCAACCCAATGATTCTGATGCAGTAGTACTGATTATTGGGTGACTGTTGGGTAAAAAATGCAGTAGAATAAAAATTCCCCAGTTGGAAGCTGGCTAGAAAGTGGCTGATTGGGGAATAAATTCATATAACCCAAAATTCCCCAACCGGAAGCTGCTTGAGAGCGTAAATGGTTGGGGATTTTTTGTTTTTACGTATAATTTACCCAGTAAAACAGACACAGAAGTCAAATATTGGGGAAATTGTTATGAACCGGCGATTTTTCATCAATTACAGTTCAACACCAATTATGATTTATCACCCATCAAAGTTCATCGTCGACACAGTCTGCGCACTCTTCACACAAACCAGTAAACAATACAGATACGCCATCCACGCGGCATGGTGAGATTTCTGCAGCCTGTGCAATCAGATCATCCTCGAAATTCATATGGATATCACGCACGGCACCGCATTTCGTACATAAAAGGTGGGCATGTGGGTCGGTGCAGGCGTCGTAGTGATCGGTTTTTCCGTCTACATGCAGACGCAGAATCCTGCCGGACGCTGCCATCTGGTTTAAGTTCCGGTAGACCGTACCGAGACTGATCGTTGGGAGGTCGTTCCGCAAATACTGGTAGACAGCATCCGCAGTCGGGTGATCGGTTCTGCCCGTCAGAAAGTTTATAATTGATTCTCGTTGATGACTATATTTGCTTGTTGCCATAGATACCTCCGTTACTATATATACTAATACACTGTATGCACAATATATGAGCTAACACACTCTGAACAATATATGAGTTAACGTACTCTGCACATTATCTGTATACGAATAGTATTGATACTATATCATAAAATAGTAATAATTCTTATTATTTAGTATAGTGAATAATACACATTCTGTCAACCAAAAAATTATATAAAACGAGGAAAAGAATCTAGTAAAAACATAGAAAATCACAAGTATTTGTAAGTATTTGACTGATTTCGATTGACATAAAATTCCATCATTGTTATAGTAAATCTGTGTTGTTTACTAAATAAATATTTACCTGATAAAAGGAAGCGAATATATGAATTTCGGTATGATAACCGATGAATTAAACATGCAGGAGACGAAGCAGGTCATTCACTCCATTTTAAATGCCGGATGTGAGGCAAGCATCGTCATTGACCGTTCCAGCTTTGAGATTCTGTATCAGAATGACAAGGCGATTGAATTGATGGGAAATCGTGTCGGCATGATTTGTCATGAGGTGCTTTGTACGAAGGAAACTCCGTGTATGGACTGCCCGATGCAGCATATCAAGACACAGGCACCGCTGGTGCGGGAGCGTTATGAGGAGCTGCTTGATGGCGTGGCAACGTGGCGTTATCATGATATTGCATGGTTTGACGGTAGAGACGCTGTGCTTGCAACATTGGTCGCACTTGGCGACAATGAGCAGGTAGTTATGCAGAATATGATGGAGCAGGCAGTCAAGCTGATAAACCATACACCAGACGAGGTGGACAAGCTGACTGGCATTTCGAACCGGATTCGGTTTTATGATCAGACGCAGGTTGCGATTCAGGATTTATACAATAATTATGCAATTGTGTTGTTAGACATTGAGCGTTTTAAGAATATTAACGATATCCACGGTATTGCGGAGGGCGATCAGGTGCTCCGTTTTGTAGCGCGGGTATTGCAGGAGACATATGGCAATCAGAACAATTACGCAAGATTGCATTCGGATATGTTCGTCTTTTATATGAGCTATGATAAAAAGGGCGAGATCATCAAAGAGATTGAGAAGCTGCGCAAGAAGATCAGCAACAATCCATTCCAGTATGATATCGTGACAAAGTTCGGTATTTATCTGGTGGACGACCGAAGTATTCCAGTGAATCTGATGTGCGACCGTGCGATGATGGCAGAGCGTACCGTAAAGGGTAATATCATGAAGTTCTGTGCATTTTATGATGAGCATTACCGCGAGGAGATGCTGCGTGCCGGACAGATCGAGCAGGATATGGAGAAGGCGCTGACCGAGCATCAATATCAGATGTATCTGCAGCCGAAGTATCGTTTGAAGGACAACTCCCTGTGTGGTGCCGAAGTGCTTTGCAGATGGCAGCATCCAGAGAAGGGCTTGATCCCGCCGAACGATTTCATTCCGTTATTTGAGAAGAACGGCTTTATTTTGAAGCTGGATGAATACATGTGGGAAGAGGCGTGTAAGAATATCCGCCGCTGGTTGGATCAGGGACGTTCGGTTGTGCCGATATCCGTGAATATATCGAGATATCATATTCAGCACAACGATCTGGAAAAGGCGTTGATGGAGCTGATCCACAAATACGATCTCACACCGGATATGCTGAATCTGGAGATTACAGAATCCCTGTTTTTAGACAAGCCGGAGGAGCTGAATCGTGTGCTTGACCGTCTTCAGAAGCTGGGATTTAAGCTGGAGGTGGACGATTTCGGTTCCGGATTCTCCTCATTGAATCTGATTCGAAATATCTCGGTCGATACGATCAAGATCGACAAGGAATTCCTTGATAGTGAGATCGCTTCGGAGAAGGGCAAGATTGTGGTAAATCACACCATCGGTATGGCGAAGGATCTGCATTTGCAGGTAATCGCGGAAGGCGTCGAGACAAAGGCACATGTGGATTTCCTGAAGAATTCCAACTGTGATATCGCGCAGGGATTTTATTTTGCAAGGCCAATGCCTGTACCAGAGTTTGAGCGGATTGCTTTTTAACCCCGCTTATTAAAAATACGAATACTAGCTTGACATATAGTATAGGGCTGTTGTATATTTTCTGTATGAGAGTCACTTAGCCGATATGCAAGTGCAGTTATAAAATGAAATGTAAAAGGAGACTAATAGTATGTTAGAAAAGTTAAAGGAAATTATTGCAGACCAGCTTAGCGTTGACGAGAGCGAAATCGAACTCTCAACATCTTTCAAGGATGATCTTGGCGCAGATTCTTTGGATCTTTATGAGCTTGTTATGGCTTTGGAAGAGGAGTATGGTTGTGAGATCCCTGCAGATGACGTAGCAGCTATGGCAACTGTAGAGGATGTTGTTAATTACCTTAAGAACAACGGTATCGAGGACTAATCGAGACTTAGAACCGAATTTCTACATATGAGGGCATCACCCAACGGGTGGTGCCTTTTTTATGTGATTATGAAAATGTATCCATTGCATACAAAAACAGCGGCTGCACATCGTGCAGCCGCTGCTATTTTTACCTGTGAATTGTTTCGTTAGTTATCAATTAACCAAGAACAACTTCAACCTTGTGAGCCTTGCCATCACCAGCAACAGGGATTACATTTCCGTCGACAGCCTTGCCATCTACAGTCATGCTCTTAACACCCTTGCATACGTGATCTGGGTTCTTAACCTCGATATCATATGTGTCGCCACGGAACTGACGGGAAGCCTTCAAACCATCCCAAGCAGAAGGGATAGAAGGATCAATCTTCAAACCGTCGAAGTCAGGCTGTACACCAAGGATGTACTGGGAGATAGCTACCATGTTCCAAGCAGCAGTACCTGTCAGCCATGAGTTCTTACCCTGACCGAAGTTCTTACCTGTCTGACCGATATCAGAACCAGCATCCTTACCACCGATCATCTGTCCATATACATATGGCTCAGTCTTGTGGATATCAGATGTCTCTTCTGTGAATGCAGGAGCGATCTCTGAGTAATACTTGAATGCCTGATCACCCTGACCAGCGTAAGCTGCTGCACAGATGATCCATGCATTGTTGTGTGTGAAGATACCAGCGTTCTCCTTGTATCCGCCCGGATATGTAGAGATCTCGCCGTACTGGATGTAGTACTTTGTATAAGCTGGGTTGTTCAGTACAAGACCATGCTTTGTATTCAGTCTCTCATCGATAGCTGCAAGTGTCTTCATATCACAGCCCTGATCCTTACCAATCTCAGACATGATTGCGAAGCCCTGTGGCTCGATGAAGATCTTACCTTCTTCACATTCCTTAGAACCCATCTTCTCGCCGTTTGCATCGTATGCGCGGATGAACCAGTCGCCATCCCAAGCGGATTCCATAATGTTTGCTTTCATCTTATCGATCTCAGCCTGAGCAGCTGTTGCCTCGTCATCCTTGCCGAGGTGCTTCAGGATAGATACATAGTTTGGACCTGCATATGTGAAGAGTGTAGCAACCATAACAGACTCAGCAACCTTAGAGTAACCGCCTTCAGCAGCGAACTTAGGGTTTGTATATGTCTGGAAGCTCTCACCTGGTGTGTCAGAGTAGCATGACAGGTTGATACAGTCATTCCAGTCTGCACGCATTGCAAGTGGAAGTCCGTGAGGTCCAAGGTTATTTACGATCTTGTAGAAGGAAACCTTCAAGTGATCAAGCATTGGCTTTGCCTTAGACTCGTCGTTATCATAAGGAACCATCTCATCGAGGATACCCCAGTCGCCTGTCTCCTTGATGTAAGCGGAAACAGAAAGGATCATCCACAATGGATCATCGGAGAAGTCACCACCGATATCGGAGTTACCCTTCTTGGTCAGTGGCTGATACTGATGGTAGCAACCGCCATCCTCAAGCTGAGTAGAAGCGATATCAATAATTCTCTCTCTTGCACGGTCCGGAATCTGGTGAACGAAACCGAGGATATCCTGGTTTGAATCACGGAATCCCATACCACGACCGATACCTGATTCGAAATAGGAAGCAGAACGTGAAAGGTTGAATGTAACCATACACTGATACTGATTCCAAATATTAACCATACGGTTAACCTTGTCATCTGGTGTGTCAACATTTAAGATGCCAAGGAGATTATCCCAAGTAGCCTTCAGCTCTGCAAGACCAGCAGCAACCTTCTCAGGTGTGTTGTACTTGTCCATCATAGCAAGAGCCTTTACCTTATTAATAGTCTTACCATCTGCTTCGAACTTCTCCTCAACTGGCATCTCTACATAACCAAGGATGAAGATGAGTGTCTTAGACTCGCCCGGAGCAAGTGTGATCTCTTTATAATGAGAAGCGATTGGTGACCAGCCATCTGCAAAGGAGTTGTTAGCCTTACCAGCTTCAACTGCCTGTGGATTGTGGAAACCATTGTACAAACCGATGAATGCATCACGGTCTGTATCGTAACCATCGATGGTGTCATTTACAGAATAGAATGCGTAATGATCACGTCTGTCTCTGTACTCAGTCTTGTGGTAGATGGTAGAATCCTTTACCTCTACACGACCAGTACTGAAGTTTCTCTGGAAGTTTGTGCAGTCGTCCTGTGCATCCCACAGACACCACTCAGCAAATGAGAAGAAGGAGAATGTCTTAGCTTTGTCGCTCTCATTTGTCAAAACTACCTGCTGTACTTCTCCGTCGTAATTCTGTGGTACGAAGAATGTTACTTCAGCCTTCAGGTCGTTCTTCTTACCTGTGATCACTGTGTAACCCATACCATGACGGCACTCATAAGCATCCAGCTCTGTCTTCACTGGAGACCAGCCCGGGTTCCAGATCGTACCGTTCTCATTGATATAGAAATAACGTCCACCCATATCAATAGGTACGTTGTTGTAACGGTAACGAGTGATTCTTCTAAGACGAGCGTCTTTGTAGAAGGAATATCCTCCGGCAGTGTTGGAAATCAGGGAGAAGAACCCCTGTGTGCCTAAGTAATTGATCCATGGATATGGAGTTCTAGGCGAAGTAATGACGTACTCACGATTTGCGTCATCAAAGTAACCAAATTTCATGTATAATACCTTCCTTTCATAAAACACTGCCCTCATTATATAATAAAAATAGTCAAAGCACAACAAAAATTCTCGCATTCAGGCAACAAATTGCACAAACGGAAAATGCAGAAAGTATGCCAGAAAACTCCCTATTTACAAGGACGAATACCAATTATGACAGATTAAGTGTCAATTTTGCAAGGTCTATTGCAATTCACAAATTGCTATACTATATTTTTGGAGATGAATGGTAACAAAAGATGAAATTTCCGGGCGTGGCGTCCGGTGACAGGGAGAAATGGGAAACATGGGAGAGAAAAAGTTCAAAATTCAGCACTGGCATATTGTCGCAGTGATGCTTATGGTGTACGATACAATTGTAGTTAATTTTGCGTATGCGGTTGCATTGTGGTTGCGGTTTGACTGCCGGTTCTCAGCAATCGATATCAAATATCTGGAAGCGTGGATCGCATATATACCGGTTCGAACGGTTATCACGCTGACAGTCTTCTGGCTCACAAGTATGTACAAACGAATATGGCGGTTCCTTGGCATCCGTGAATTACTGCCAATGACGAACGCGACATTGATCGCAGGACTGATCAACCTGTGTGGAATCACGATCTTCCTGCAGCGTATGCCGATTTCCTACTATATATTAGGATTTGTTCTGGAATATGTATGTGTGATCGGACTGCGGTATTCGTATCGTATCTTTGTCACAGAACGAAACCGGGCACATGGCAAGCAGGTGGACAATGTCATGGTTATTGGAGCCGGTGCGGCAGGACAGACGCTGATGCGAGAAATCCAGCGGTCATCCAAGCTCAACAACATGCGTGTGAAATGTTTTATTGATGACAATAAGAACAAGAATGGACGTTTTATCGAGGGTATTCCGGTAGCAGGAACAAGAGACGATATATTTGCTGCTGTGGAGAAATATAAGATTGATCAAATCATCTTTGCGATTCCAACGGCAACAAAGGATGAGCGTCGGGAGATACTTAATATATGTAACGAGACAGATTGTGTTGTGAAGACCGTGCCAGGTATCTACCAGATTGTGGATGGTGATGTGAAGCTGAGTAAGCTCCGGCCGATCTCTATGGAAGATCTGCTCGGAAGAGAACCGATCAAGACAGATCTTGCCAGTGTAACCGGCTATATCGAGGGCAAACGTGTGCTGGTAACCGGTGGAGGCGGATCAATCGGAAGTGAGCTTTGCAGACAGATCGCGGCAAGCCGTCCGGAACGACTTATCATCTTTGATGTATATGAGAACAACGCATATGAGATTGAACAGGAATTACGACATAACTTCCCGAAACTGAATCTGACTGTACTGATTGGATCGGTACGTGACAGCCGCAGAATCGAGCGTGTGTTTGAAGAGTATAAACCGCAGATCGTCTACCATGCGGCGGCACACAAGCATGTGCCACTCATGGAGGGAAGTCCTTGCGAGGCGATCAAAAACAACGTATTTGGTACTTATAAAACCGCACTTGCGGCAATCCGGAATCACTGCGACCGTTTTGTGCTGATCAGTACAGATAAAGCAGTCAATCCGACAAATGTCATGGGTGCGAGCAAGCGTATGTGTGAGAAGATCAATCATCACATAAGTCCGATTCAGGATGAATATATTGGGAAGTATCTGGCAGAGAAAACGTTAAATCTGACAGCTACATTGGATGCAGAGGAGGCTTATGCGGGGGCAGATTTTGTTGTGATTGCGGCACCGACGAATTATGACAGTCAGAAGAATTTCTTCGATACATCTGCAGTAGAATCGGTCATTGAATTGGTAATGAAGTATAATCCATCTGCAATTATGGTAATTAAGTCCACAATTCCGGTGGGATATACGAAATCCATCCGGAAGAAATATTGTTGTGAAAACATTATTTTCAGTCCGGAATTTCTGCGGGAATCAAAGGCGTTGTATGATAATTTATACCCAAGCCGTATCATTGTTGGAACGGATATGGATGATGAGAGACTGGTTGCGGCGGCACATACATATGCGGGGCTGTTGCAGGAAGGCGCAATCAAGGAGAATATTGACACGCTGATCATGGGGTATACGGAAGCAGAGGCGGTCAAGCTTTTTGCAAATACATATCTGGCACTGCGTGTATCGTATTTCAACGAGCTCGACACATATGCGGAGATGAAGGGCTTTGATACGCAGCAGATCATCAATGGTGTGTGTTTGGATCCGCGAATCGGCACACATTACAATAACCCAAGTTTTGGTTATGGAGGATATTGCCTGCCGAAGGACACAAAGCAGTTGTTGGCGAACTATCAGGATGTGCCGGAGAACCTGATTGAAGCGATTGTGGAATCAAACCGGACGAGGAAGGATTATATTGCGGATCGAGTGCTGGAGATTGCTGGAGCGTATGGACCGAATGAAGACTACGATGCTTCGAAGGAAAAGGAAGTTGTCGTTGGTGTGTACCGCTTGACGATGAAAAGTAATTCGGATAATTTCCGGCAGAGTTCCATCTAGGGAGTCATGAAGCGGATCAAGGCGAAAGGCGCAACCGTGATCGTGTATGAGCCGACTTTGGAGGATGGTAGCACATTCTTTGGCGGCAGAGTTGTGAATGATCTGGCGCAGTTCAATGATCTGTCGCAGGCGATCATTGCGAACCGGTATGATGCTTGTCTGGATGATGTGGCGGACAAGGTGTATACGAGAGATATATTTAGGAGAGATTAGGGATGGGAGACCGTCGGGAGCGTAGTGCTTTCGGCGGTTTTTTTACGTTTTTAAAATTTATTTTCGCCTGTACCCCGCATTCTTGCGTGCTTTTCCTAAATGTTCCAAACTTACGCTTTACAATGTATTTTCACCTGTGATATGGTTTTTGTGTCGACAAGGTTGGATGGATGAACCATCACCCCGGGGCAATACAGGAGGAGTGTATGGCGAAGATGGAGTTGAACAGGCAGGAAGAGTATCTGAATCGGATTGACAGACTGAAGCTGATGGATGATGACTTCTTTTCCGAGGCGCTGGATGGAAAGGTTGAAGCGGTAGAATTTATTTTGCAGGTGGTGCTGGAAAAAATTGTAGATTTGTGTAGAATAATGGTTATAAGACATGTGTGGGAGCATGACTTATAGGGGTGAGGGGAATTCTATATAGTTATCGTTCTTATTGCAAATTCTTTTTTCTAGAAAAAATGTCGATAGTTGAGAACCTCTGAAAAATTCCCATGTACGAAAGTGAGACAAAATTCGCATTTAAAATTGTGATGATGATTTGTCTGTCGTATGCAGCACAGTAGTTGTTACTTTTGTTTGATACACGGCGGGAATAGTAGAGCTGAATAGTTTTGAAGATTATACAAGGGGGATAAAATGACTTTATTTTTGATTGGAAATGGTTTTGATTTAGTTGTGGTATGAATACGAGATTCTCGGATGGTTAATTCAGATTCGAAATCTCCTATTATTGAGGCATTCAAAAGAGAAATATCATTGGATATAGATCGTTGGGGTGATTTCGAGATGGAGATGTGTGATTATGCGCAATCCCTAAAAACGGAAAAAGAGTTTGTTGAATGTGTCAGGGATTTTTCTGTATATATGAGAGAATATCTAGATAGAGAACAGAAACTTTTTTTCAAAAGGATAAATGATGAAGCAAAAGAAAAAATAATTCATGATGAGATGGTGGATTCGTTTTCTGGGTTTTACAAAGGAATATCTCATAATGTGAATTCTACAATGAGTATAAGAGATGCAGGGCTGCGTAGAAATATCCAGGCGATTTCGTTTAATTACACAGAGGTTTTTGATTATGCTATGGAGAAAGCGTTTGATCAATATTCATATCGGGCACCTCAGATAATCCATATTCATGGTAAATTAGGGGATGATCCAACGTTAGGAATTGACAATGAAAATCAATGGAAAGCAGCATATCCTCTATCAAGAAATGGAAAAAGAGCGTTTGTTAAACCTTTTTTTAATGAAGAATATGACAGGATGCGGGTTGTTGAGGCGGTGAATATAATCAATTCTGCGGATACGATTTGTACATATGGTTTGGCGCTGGGAGAGTCGGATTTAACATGGAGAAATGTGTTGATTGATTGGCTTCAGAGAAACACGAAAAATCATTTATTTGTTTATAGATATGGGATATCTCAGAAAACTTATTTATTAGGAAATGTGGAGAAATGTATTCTTTGTCACAGGATAGTTTGTTAACGCAGGCAAATCTTGTTATGGTAAAGTGTGAGGAGGCGAGTAGAGAAAGTTTATCAAATTGAATATAAAATAAAGTTTTGAATATAATAAATATAAAAAACTGTTGAAAATATTACTTATAAGTTATATTATAACAATACGAAGGAGGAGACTTGGGGTGTGGAATTAGAACAATTACTTATTGAAGAATTAGAAGAGATATATGCAATTTCAAGTGTAAAGAAAGAGTTTCGAAAAGCAGTTGATGAGGCGTGGAGGGAAAATGCGCCTTGGCAGAGATATCAGAAAAAATTGATTGCAGATCTGGCAGTTTTAGAACAGGAAAAAGATCGAGCGATTGATTTGCCGCAATTTGAAAAGTTAACGGGATTTGACAAACTATATAGTATTAGACATCCAGAATCCAGGAAAAATGTAAGAGTACTTTATACGATTGAAGATGACACCATAATACTGCTTACTGCCTTTTTAGAGAAAAATGCTGGAGATTATCAAAGAGCAATTGAAATTGCTCAAAAGAGGCTAAAGTGGTTGTTTAGTTAATTTAAAAGGATTATAGATGGAGGATATGAAAATGGGAATTGCAGAAAAGATTGCAAATGCAAAGAAGTCAAATTGGGTTTCAGAAGGTATTTCTAAGTCTGAAGTAAAAACGATTGTTGAGTTAGCAAAGATTTCTGCGCAGATTGAAAGATGCAGACTTGACATGGGCATGACACAACAAAAGTTTGCTGAATATATGGGCGTAACGCAGGCGATGGTTTCTAAGTGGGAAAGTAGGGAATATAATTTCACGATAAGAACATTAAATGAAATTTGTCAAAAGACAAACTTGAAATTATTTGTTAGTTTGGATAAACCATGTGTAAAATCTGATTATAATATTGTGGAATGGGAGAGCGAAAAGGTAGGAAAGAAAAGACGGGATAATGGTTATTTACGACTTGTATATGATAAGGGGGCGATTGCATAATGGAGTTAAATCGAATTGCAACGGGAATAAAATTAGTTGGGACAACAATTAAAGAGATTTCTGTTGAAAATAACATAGTGAATGTTCAAAAAGAGGCAAAAAGAAGTTTTGGTCTTAATATTAATGAGCCTAGTTTTGAAACCATTGACGAAGGCTTTTTTGCTCAAATGGCTATAGATTTTGAAGTAGAGATAGAGCAGTCAGAAGATCGAAATTTTAAATTAGAACTATCTTTAGAAGGAGCATTCCTGTCAGAAAAAGATACTGAGGAAGAAGATTTTAAACAGCTTGTGATCATAAATGGAGCTGCAGCTCTGATTAGCATTGCAAGAGGAAAAATAGAATCAATAACATCTAATATTTTTGACAGCGGAAAAGTTGTTATTCCGTTTGTAAACGTAATTGATTATTATAAAGGTTTGTCAGAATAATATTTGACTAAGCTATAGGTCAAGACACATCAAATTAAAACAGTAACGCAAAATACCGTGTGGATTCCCCAATCCACACGGTATTTCTATATAAAACACACATCTGAGCTGCTTCCGAACATCAGCAACTCATCCTCTCCCCAAGATGTCCAAAGGTGTTTGCTTTGAACACATTTATCGTAACATAAGTGGAAGAAAAAACAAGGGGGGTGGCACAATTGACGCGCAGGAGAGCATACTTTTTCACTTTCGTGCATTTTCTGCTATATTTCATGCAGAATCGTCAAGTCCGGTTTTTGTAATTTTGATAAAAAATACAGGTTATATCTGAGGATAAAAACTTGTGCTATACTACACAAGGAAAGGGGAAACATATGGATCTCAATCAGATATTTATAAAATATTATCCAGAGTGGACCGCGTTTGAAGCGGTTGTATTTTTCTCGGTTTTGATAGGAGTAACAGCCATTTTATTGATACAAGTGCTACGCAAGCATATTCGTTGGGTGCAGGCGGTTTCTGTGTTATTGCTTGTGACATATCTGATGCTTGTATTTGGTTCGACTGTGTTTATGCGGCAGCCAGGGACAAGGCAGGCGGAGTATGAATGGTTCTGGTCGTGGAAGGTAGTGTATCATGCCTTTGAAGAGGGATATACACATAGCTTGTTTTGGGAGATTCTGCTGAATATTGCGTTGTTTGTTCCGATTGGTGCATTGCTGCCGCTTGCGAGTGGACGGAAACGAGGTATTTGGCTGGCGTTGGTTACTGGAATTCTGATTTCTACAAGTATTGAAGGCTTGCAGCTTTGGCTGTGCCGGGGCTTGTTTGAATTTGATGATATCTTTGATAATACACTTGGGTGTGTGTTGGGACAAGCAGTGATTGGAAATCCTATTACATATCTTCTTATGAAAATTTCCACCCCACCCAAATGTAAAAATTAAATTATTCCAATCAAATACCCCCAGCTATTTTATTGTAGCTTCACGTATTCTAATGGATCAACAACCTCATCATTCACCCGCATTTCAAAATGCAGATGTGGTCCGGTGCTGTTTCCGGTGTTGCCGGAAAGTCCAAGCAGATCGCCTTGTGCGACGGTCTGTCCGACTTCGACAGAAGTTTCAGACAGATGTCCGTAACGGATGACCATGCCATCGCCGCAGTCCACATAGACACTGATGCCGTAGCCACCGTTCCAACCGGATTGTATGACGGTTCCGGCGGTGCTGCTCTTGACAGGCGTGCCGACATTGACCGCGAGGTCGATTCCGTTGTGCGATCTGCCCCAGCGCGGACCGACGTAAGAAGTGATGACGTAATCATCGACTGGAATCAGAAAGTCCGGTCGCTCCTTTGTTCCGACATGTACCTCGCGGGCAATCGCGGGCGTGATGACGCGGGAATCGATGATCTCCTCGGACACAGCGTGTCCATTTAAATAGGTGATCAAAGCAGTTGTTTCCTGCTGGCCAGCGGTGCCTTCCTGTGTGACGACGATCTCGCCCTGATAGAGGGAATCATCGTAGACGGTGTTGCAGGAATCATAATAAGGAACGATTTCCTTTACACTTTGCAGGGATGTTCCGGTTAGTCGGTATTCTTTTTGCGGTAATTTGATCGATGGAAATTCGCGTGCCTGACTCATCAGACAGACGAGCAGACTGCTTCCCACCAAAGTAAATGTCAGTAATTTTTGTCTTTTGTAGGAAAACTGAAATTTATGTTTCATGATTTGCTCTCCTACGGAATATGTACTTGCAGTCAGTGTTCCCATATATGGCATACGCTATTCAAATATATGGAAAATGTGACGATATATTGAAATGTACGATAACAAATTCGTAACAATTTTATTGTAGTGTTACAAATCTGTGATGTAAAGAAAATGCGTGTACAAAATTCTGACAGACAGCGGCAAAATTCTTGTTCGCGCATGCGCTTTGTGATAAACTAAAACATGAGTGAGTACAGAAGATGGATGCTGGAAATGCGGCATTGGATTACGACAGAGGGAGTTGCAAATGGCAAAAAATTTGATTGATATAGAAGATATTCCACCACAGCTTGCGAACAAGGTCAAGCAGGATCTGCGTTTTAAGACGGGGAATTTTGTGTGGCGCGTGCGGTTCAATATTCCGCTGGACCCGCATACGGTGAACAAGGAAACGATGTATGTGACGAATTCGCAGAACCAGAAGCTGCAATCCTATATCCGTTATGATACGAAAAATGAGATTATCGAGGTGGAACCGCTGGAGCCGTATTCGACGAACGAATACTATTTCCTGACGATCACAAAAAATGTGAAGTCGAGAGGCGGACAGTCGTTGAAGGAGCCAGTGCAGATCAAATTCAAATTATAAAAGTACAGATAATAAATTACAGGGACCGAAACAAATCGGTCCCTTTTTATAAAAATGCAACCGCGCGGGTGGTATCTTAGCAAGGGGGAGAAATGGATGGTAAAACTCGAAAAGACTTGTGAATAATCGGTTGCATGCGTGCCTATCCATATCATACGCAAAAAGCATGTCTTGTGTTCTTTTTTCCTAGACATAGTATGGTCGATGTGCTATTATTTTATGTGATTTGAAATGAAATTTTTTGAGTGAAACTGCACGAAAGGTGCAGTCTTGAAAAGGAGGAAAAAACAATGAGTTATTCCGCAGAGATTATTGATTATAAAGGGAAAGAGGCAGTTGCACTGACAGCAGGAAAGTACAAAGCAATCGTGGCACCTTTTTTAGGCAGTAATGTCATCCGTATGCAGGATGTTGAAAATGACATTGAGATTTTCCGTTATGACGAATCCCTTTCTGTTGAGGATCTGAAGAAGAGCCCGGAGGTGTATGGACTTCCGACCCTGTATCTTCCAAACCGCCTTGCAAACGGCGTGCTGAAGGTAAGCGATGCAACCTATCATTTTCCATTGAATGATCCGCTTGGCAACCATATTCATGGTTTCCTGCATAAGCGTGAGCATACACTTGTGAGTGCAGCCGTGGACGGCAAGAAGGCAATCGCAAAGACAGAGTACATATATGACAAGAACGATGAATTTTTCGAAACATACCCAGTCAGCTTCAAGGCAGAGTTCACATTTACTTTGTCTGATGACGGTCTGGAGTATGCATTTACGATGACAAATACATCTGACAAGCAGATGCCATATGGTATGTGCAACCATACAACGATTAACGGACCTTTCACAAAGGATGGAAATGGTCTGGATATGCGTTTGTATATCCCGGTTGGCGAGAAGTGGGAGCTTTCAAAGTCCTGCATTCCGACAGGTGACATGCTCGTACAGACAAATCACGACAGACAGTATCTGACTGGTTCACAGGTTCCAGTGCTGCATGATATTGACAATGACGTATTCTTTGCAGAGGAAGGAAGTCTGGATGGCAAGCCATTCTATGGCGCAGTGGCAACGGATGCTGCAACAGGCAAGCGTATCTGCTATGAAGTATGTAAGGACTTCAAATTCTGGGTTGTATGGAACGATCATGGAGACAAAGGATACTTCTGTCCAGAGCCTTGCACATGGATCATCGATGCACCAAACCAGCCGATTCCAGGAGAAGAGTCCGGCTACAGAGAACTGGCACCGGGAGAGTCCCATACGGTGACAGAGAAGATCTATACCGCGTAAGCGTGCGGTGACAAGGGAGGGGTTATTTATGAATAAGAGAAGAGTATGGGCACTTGTGCTTTCAATCGTGATGGTGCTGTCTGTATTTGCATATGCCCCGGTTCAAAATGTGGAAGCCGCAGGGGTTTCGGTACAATACAAATCACACGTTCAGACATTTGGCTGGGAATCTGCCTGGAAGCGTGATGGAGAAGCCTCCGGAACAAGCGGAAAAGCAAAACGGCTGGAAGGAATCCGGATCACAGTCTCCGGAGATAATCTGGGGGTCCGTTATACAACACATTGCCAGACATATGGCTGGCTCCCGTGGGTTTCGAATGGTGAGATGAGCGGAACACAGGGCGAAGCAAAGCGTTTGGAAGCGATTAAAATTGAGTTAACCGGTGCAAATGCACAGAATTACGATATTTATTATCGTGTGCATGCACAGTCATATGGCTGGCTTGCCTGGGCAAAAAATGGACAGGCAGCCGGAACAGCAGGGCTTGCTAAGCGGTTGGAGGCAATTCAGATTGTTGTTGTCGCAAGGGGAACAACGGTTCAGAATAATGTCAATGGTATCATAAGCAGGTATGGGAGAAACTACGTATCGCTCAATGGCGCCTCTGATGTGAATGTCGGAGGTCGGGAGACGACCAACATTACATATCGTACGCATGTACAAAGCTATGGCTGGCAGGGATGGAAGAACAACGGAGTGATGGCAGGTACAAGCGGACGTGCAAAACGCCTGGAAGGTATAGAGATAAAACTTACCAATCAACAATATACGGGAAATATTGTGTATCGCACACATGTACAAAGCTATGGCTGGGAGTCCCGCTGGAGAATGAATGGCGAGATGTCCGGAACAAGCGGGCAGGCAAAACGGCTGGAGGCAATCCAGATTTACCTTACTGGAGAACTTGCCAATCACTATGATGTTTATTACCGCGTACATGCACAGTCGTATGGCTGGCTTGGATGGACAAGAAATGGAGCAGCAGCTGGAACGGCCGGATATGCAAAAAGGTTAGAGGCAATCCAGATCGTTCTTGTTCAAAAGAACGGGGCGGCTCCGGGAAATGTTGCAGGTATCGTATCTACAGTTGGAACGGGTTTTGTGAACCGGCCTGAAATTGCTTTGCCGGAAAATCCGGTATCAAACGGAAGCACCGGTTCAAACGGAACATCGGGTTCAACGGGCTCAACCGGAGCAAACAAGAACGATGTTACCAGATATTCATATGAAATCGTTCCTCTGCTGGAGCCTTTCAATGAGTATTTCTATGTGAAGACGAATAATCCGGATGTTTCCTATGTTCGTTTTGAGGATAAAAACAGTAAGTATAAGGCCGGAAAAGGAGCTTATCTTATCCCGACGACCCGGAGATTTTTCGATGTCAAATACGAGAATAAAGAAACCGGACGTGTGAAGGGCGGATATATATTCGAGATGTCTGAATCGGGTTCCGATGGCGGAGCATATACATTGCAGCAGGCTGATCGTGCCTATAAAGTCACTTATTCGGGAAATGTGTCGTATTCAACAATGCCGGTTTATACGGATACACCGGTTCAGGTTTCCTGCAAATCGGTGGAGAGTCTGACCGATTATCTGATTAACAATTACACGGATAAATCAAAAGGCTTGTTCGACAATCTGCAAAGTGTGAACTCAGCGTTGGGGCGGCTTTCTGTCTATCCGAAAAACATCGTTGACACATCGAAGCCGGATCCGAATCGCCCGTATCCGCTGCTGGCAACATCTCCATACCCGGAATTGTCTTTGAATGAACACTATTCGATGTGGCAGTCGGCGGATGAGATGATGTTCCTGGAATACCTTCATCCGATGGTGTTGTCATCCGTAGGAGTTCCGGGCGTTATGGCGAATGTAGCGAAAGCGTTGCAGCCGGATTGTACGGTTTCGTCAGGCTCGGCGCATTATCTGGTCGATGTAACATGGAACGGAACAACGAAATCATATGGTGGTGCCGGAAACGGAAATACGGATCCGGTTATGTCCAAATATATTGAAAGTTTATTTACCTTTGACGGTGGAGCGAATGATTACGCATTTTCTTCGTCCCTCGATAAACTGGAAAGGAAAATTCATCAATATGAGAAACAATCGACCGATGAGTTACAGACATATCGGAATCAGTTGTCCGGAGATGAATTTGAGAAAAAGATTGGCGCAGGCAATTGGCTGAAGGTTGCTGCTGAGGGCTGGGGATATGGAACGGCATATACGTATGTGAGTGCATATACAGGTGTTGGAAACGGCGTCCACCATATGGAGGATGTATGGGTGGACGGAAGATATGTCAATAAGAATAACTGTATTGACCTGAAGGCAACTTATGCACAGCATCCGACTTCGGATATTCTTGTCCGGAATAAAACATTTACAAATGCATCCGGCAAAACCGTCACACAGGATGTCCTGTATGAATATGATGCGCAACGAGGTGGCTGGTATGCAGTGCAGTCGTATTACGGAAGAAACTGGTGGCATTCAGAAGATTATGATAAGCTTCCGGCTGACATGAAACTATCCAAAGAACAGGTCGCAAATATGCGGGTTGATAGCAACGCAGGGAAGCTGCCGGAAACCGGTCTGATCTATGATGGGACAGTAGCACCCGGCACACCATTTTTCAATTAAATGATGAAATATTATACATGTGCTTGTACCGGTAAGCAGTGACAGATGCGCATGAGATAGTAATGAAAAAGCATGGTTGGTTCATAATGAGCCGTCCATGCTTTTTCACTTTAATCATATGCAATCTTGGAGCTTTACGTTTCAGATATTGTGCTTCAGACACCATGCAGCTTCTTAATGATTGGGCGGACTGTGCCGATATAAAAGACAGAGAACCAGTTCGGGCAACCGGAACGCAGGATCGGAACGATGCAAGATAGGAATAATATCATACAAATTAATGATGCAAGGAGCATTTTATGCAGAATATCAATATCAAAAATTCACAGGATGCCATCAAAGCGTATAGTGACAGTGCAAATGCTTACAGTGGAACAAAGATGAAGACTGCTTCGGTCGATCAGCTCGATGCCTTCGAGAAGGTCGGGCAGGTGCAGTACGACAGGAATTCTTCGGTCGACACGAATGCGCAGACGGTCATGGATAATTTCAATGAGTACCGCAAGGACATGCAGGAGAAGGCGAAGCAGGAACAGCAGGAAGAGACAAGCGACGAAGAACAGGCGCGTGCAGATGCACGGGAGATTGCGCGTTCCCTTACTTCCGAGGAGATAAAGAAGCTTCGCATGATGGGCGTGGATGTCGCTTCGGCATCGCTTTCGGACATAGAAGGGCTGGTTACTTCCATGCGTGCAGATGCGCATAAGGACGCGCTTGCAAATGTGCTCGCACAGGCGCAGATCGAGGAGGGAGACGTCTCGAATCTGGTTTTTACGAGCAGCGGGGCGCAGATAGCCGGGACAGATGTGAAGCTGCAGGTGGAGAACAAGGACATTCTGTACCTGTTGAAGAACCGGCAGCCACTCACGCAGGAGACACTCTACAAGGCGCATTACAGTGGACAAAGAGAGATTGCCGCGGTGGAGGAATTCGGAGGAGACACCGCATATGCGGCGAAACAGGCTGCACAACCGACAATATCCAGGCCGCAACAGAGCGCTGGACAATCAGTGCATGCTTCCGGTGAAAATGGAAATGCGGATTCCGGCATGCAGGCGCAGCTCGCACATGTGATCATGCAGGCTGGATTTGCTGTGGATGAAACGAGCATGGCCGGGGCAAATCTGCTTCTGGCCAATGATATTCCGGTCACGACGGATTCCGTGCGGGCTTATATGCAGATGCAGGCGCAGATCGGGAAGGATATCGGTGAACTGCCGACGGCACAGCAGGCAGAGAAGCGGCAGACACAGGAGCTTGAGACGAGAGCGGCAAAGCTCAGACAGGATGCAGCTTCGATTACCGCAGAGGATGTGGCACAGGCAGTACATACGGAGCGACCGCTTACAATCGCTGCGCTGGTGGCGGCGCATTATGATGGGGTACGGGATGGACAGACCGGTGGACAGCCGGTGGGAGCATACGACGAAACCGCGGATAAGGGTACACAGTTACAGGATGGCCGGAGCGCAGGTTCCGACATACAGAATCAGACGCTGCGGGAGGTAACGGCACTGCGGCAGTTAGAGGAGATCCGGCTCTCCATGACACAGAGTGTTGCGGTACGGATGCTCTCCGTGGATATCAATATTGATACCCGTGAACTGGCGCAGGTGGTGGCGAAGCTGCGAAATGCAGAGGCACAGCTTACGCAGGAGATGTTTGCGAAGCAGGGTGTTGCGCCAACCGAAGAAAACAAGGCAATCTATCAGCAGATGCAGGCAGATCTGCAGACGATTGGCACGGCACCGGCAACAAGGCTTGGCGTGTTGGCGGGTACGGACGCGCTGCAGTCGGTGACGGTACATGGATTTGCGAAGCTTGTACAGGAAGAACACCAGATCGGTGGACAGGCGGGTGATATGCAACGCCGGATGTCCGATAACAATGTGCCGGATGGGGTGGCAGATATATCGACACAGACGATCCGGCGTTCCGCTGATTTCGCAGCGATGGAGCGCGGGTATGAGGCACTTGGTACAGCCCCGCGTGCGGATATGGGAGATAGTATCCGCAAAGCATTTTCAAATATCGAAGATATACTGACAGATATGGAGCTGCCGGTGGATGAGGAACATACACGAGCGGTACAGATTCTCGGGTATAACCGCATGGAAATCACGGAGGAAAATATCGCACAGATCATAGAGTATGACAGAGCGGTCAATGATATGCTTGCCGCATGCCATCCGAATGCGGTGCTGTCTATGATCCGGGATGGTATCAACCCGCTTGATATGACAGTCGATGAACTCAATCAGACACTGCGGGACAAAAATTACAAAGCAGGTGTGAAGGAGACAGACGATTTTGCAACGTATCTGCGTGATGTAGAGAAGCGTGGACAGATCAGCAGCGAGGAACGCGCAGGATATATCGGGTTGTACCGGGTATTTAAGCAGTTAGAGAAATCCGGCGACCGGGAAGCCGGGTATCTGTTCGCGAACAACAGCCGGCTTACCGTGCGTAATCTGATTACTGCGATGCGAAGCCGGAAGGCCGCCGGGATGGAGGCTGTGGTCGATGATTCGTTCGGTATGCTTGCGGATCTGCAGACACGTGGGGAGAAGATGGATGATCAGATCGCGCGTGCATATGCGGGACGGGTTGGTGCGGATGGTAACTGGACCGGACAGCTCCGCATGGGAGAGAAAGATGAATATATGAGCCGAAATGAACCGATGGCTGCGCAGGAAGAATATAAAAACCCATGGGAGAAAATCTCTGATTCTCCGATGCTTGCACAGGCAGAACAGCTTCTGCAGGCAAATGATATTGAAGAGAGCGCACAGAATCTGGAAGCGGCGGATTATATACTGCAGGGAATGTCGGTAGGACCGGAAGCAGAAGCTGTCAATCATCAGGCGTCCATGAATTTCTATACATTTGCATCACAGGTATGGAAGCAGATCGGCTGGCAGGATCATACAAAGGAAGATGCAGTAGACGCAGAGACGGATGCTATGGCGAAGTCCCTCGCTGGAGAGGAGATCGCGCTGCCGTTTGAATCGGAACTGTTGCTGAAACAGATTGAAGCAGATGCGGATCTGGCGCAGATGTATGCGGATATCCGGCAGCAGATGGTAGAGCAGATGTATGATCGGGCAGAAGAAGGAGATATAACATCGGATCAGCTGCAAGGCATGAAGGTTGTGCAGGCAGGATTCCGGATATTGGGAGCCATGGCAGGCAGAAGGCAGTATCAGCTCCCGGTTGAGACAGAGTCAGGTATGAAGGTGGTGAATCTGACGATGCAGACGGGCGGAGTAGAAGCCCGCGGTATCACGATCCGGATGGAGGCAGGGGCGTATGGTATGCTGCAGGCGCAGATCCGGATGGACGAAGCGGGAACGTGCACGGGTGAGATCCTTGGCGGTTCTTCGGAGGCGAATACATGGCTTGCCGGGCGGACGGATGCATTCCGGGAACTGCTTGCCGGAAGTGAATATGCGGATGCGGCAGTTGCGCTTGGAGAAAGCCGTACAGCGGCGCGTGGAACGAACGGGGGAGCGGACACACAAAAACTGTGTCGGGCGGCAATATTCTTCGTTAAGGCTATGGCGAAACTTACCGATATATAACATAGTAAAACCGGGATGCGGACGTATAATGTGCCGCGGACATGATGCCGGATAAGAAGCAGACATTTGGATAGCTGAAGCATAACGAACGGGTTTAAGGAGGCAGACCATGAGAATTAATTATAATGCGCTGGCGATGAATGCCACGACGAATTTCGGTAAAATAAATAATAAAGTTGCAAAGTCGATGTCCAGACTTTCTTCTGGTTATAAGATTACAAGCCCGGCAGATGATGCGGCAGGACTTGCAATTTCAAAGAAGATGAGTGCACAGATCCGGGGACTTGACCGCGCGGCTTTGAATTCTAACGATGGTATCTCTGTGATCCAGTCCGCAGAGGGCGGCATGGAGGAGATGCACAGCATTTTAGGACGTATGCGGGAACTGGCTGTGCAGGCGGCAAACGATGTCAATGATGAGGTCGATCGTGATGCGATTCAGGAGGAGATTGATTCTCTGGCGGCTGAGCTGACACAGATTTCCGATACGACCGCATTTAACGGACAGACACTGCTGAATGGGGATCTGACGAGACGTTCCCTGTCCAGTGTCAATGGTGTGAAAGCAACATACATTTCATCAGAGGTAAGTACGGGTGTTTATTCGATCAATGTCACAGCCGATGCAGAGCAGGCATCTATGACGACAGGATTTACCTATTCTACAGCCGTGATCACAAAAGAGCAGGCAGGAACTTTGAAGGTAAATGGATTTGCAATCGAGATCGAGGAAGGCATGACGAAGGAGGATGTATATGGAAAGATCCAGACCAGCCTTGCCAAGATCAATATTGATGTCTTTGCGTCGAATGACGGAACGACAGAGGAGAGCTTTGACAGTGGAGCACCGGTGGTGTTCCGCACAAAGGGATATGGCAGCAGTGAGAAAATCAGCATCTCTGTGGGAAATCCGGAGCTGGCAGCGGTGTTTGGAGTGACAGATGGCACGATGATGCAGGGCAAGGATTGTCAGGCAGCTTTGAACATCACAGAAGATGGATTTTCTACGACTGCAACTTTGAAGACAAATGGAAATAAGATTGAAGTCACAGACCGAAGCGGCTTCTCTATGACGATTGAAGCAGATCCGGGCGCTGTTGCCGAAAATGGTGGAGCTGTAACAGCAGAGATCGAAGTGCTGTCGGCTGGAACGATGGTAATACAGACAGGTTCCAACGAGGGTGAGCAGTTAGCCATCGACATTCCAGAGCTGAATGCAAAATCACTTGGCGTGGATGAGTTGATCATGTACACACATGAATATGCAAGTCAGGCAGTTGATATCATTGATGAGGCAGTGAAGAAAGTTTCGGCTGCACGTTCGAAGCTGGGTGCGTATGAGAACCGGCTGGATGATGTGCATTCGAATCTCGAAGTGCAAAGTGAGAGTATCACGGAGGCTTATTCGCGGATCATGGATACGGATATGGCTGAGGAGATGACAGAATATACGCAGCAGGAGGTTTTGTCGCAGGCGGCAATCTCCATGATGCAGAAGGCGAACGACAGACCGGAATCGCTGTTACAGCTGCTGCAGTAGGCGGCGCAGACCGGATTGGGATAATATGTATAAGACAGGAATATGAGGAAACCACCATGACACAGGAACAAAAACAGGAATTTACACGACGCATCAGTCAGGAGAACCACAGCGGTCTGATTCTGGTGCTATGTGATATATTTCATACATACGGCATGGATGCGATGGCAGCGTACGAAGCGGAGAATATGACCACATACCTGCAAACGATTGGGCAGGCGCGGCGTGCGATGCAGGAGCTGATTGAATGTTTCTCGAAGGAAGATCCGCTTGGAAGAAATGTGGTTGCCATTTTGCGATTTATCTATGGGAAGCTTGTGCGCTCGGAAGTACGCAGACAGCCGGATGAACTGGATCGATGTGTGCAGATGGTCGATGATTTACGTGTCGGATTTGTACATTTACACGAACTTGACAACGAGGGCGCTGTGATGCAGAATGTACATCAGGTGTACGCTGGACTTACCTATGGGAAAGGAACCCTGAACGAGAGTATACAGGGTGTAAACTACGAAAAACGTGGATACCAGGTCTAAGAGCAAAACGATGCCATGCTTTATCAGAAATGGTAAAGTATAAGTAGTTAAAATAAAAAGGAGTAAGTAAAGATGAAAAAAGATGATTGTATTTTCTGCAAGATCGCAAATGGAGAGATTCCATCTGCAACGGTATATGAGACACCAGAGTGCCGTGTAATTCTGGATCTGGCACCAGCCAATCAGGGACATGCGCTGATTCTGACGAAGGAGCACTACGATAATATCTACCAGCTTGATGAGGAGACTGCAGGCAAGGTATTTTCGCTTGCAACCCACGTTGCGAAAGCGGTACAGGAAGAGACTGGCTGCGAGGGCCTGAATATCGTGCAGAACAATGGCGAAGTAGCTGGACAGACTGTGCATCATTTCCATATGCATGTGATTCCACGTCACGCAGGGGATGACGTACAGGTGACATGGAAGCAGGGCGAGACAGAATCAGAATCCTTGAAGGCACTGGCAGATGCAATCAAGAAGCATATCTAAGGATAAACAGACGCAGTCGGGGAGGCTGTCGAAACGGCAGATTGTGTTTCTTGTATTGTCGGTACTGTTCGCGATTATGATCTTCTGTTTCTCTGCCAGAAATGGCGAGGAATCGACGGAGGACAGTTATACGGTCGGTATGGAGTTTGGACGCATTGTACATCCGGATTTTAAGAACTGGTCGGAGGAAGCACAGCTTGCGTTTGCAGCGAAGGTCGATCATCCGATCCGAAAATTGGCACATGCGACGGAATATGCCGTCTTTGCAATGCTGCTCTGTGGTGTATGGCTGGATGTCCGAAGAAAACGAAAGGTGTCTGCGTTATTCGCGTGGGGAACTGCGACGGTGTATGCGGCGACGGATGAGTTTCATCAGTTGTTTGTTCCTGGACGGAGCGGACAGGTAAAGGACGTGCTACTCGATAGCTGTGGCGCAGCAGTAGGCGTGCTGATTCTGATGCTTGTTGCGGCGCTGATTCGATTTATCCGTAAAAAGCATGGCACACAGGAATGAAAATCGCCAGAATATGCGCAAATACAACGAGATTAGCAAATAAAACCATTGACAATTAGAAATATATGATATATGTTAAACATGTCTCTCTTATTCAGAGTGGTGGAGTCATAAGGGACGAAGAAGCCACGGCAACCCCGGAGACGGAAGGTGCCGACCTGAGCGATACTTAGATTAAGTTGTCGAGCAATAAGAAGATTTGATAACGACTTTCAAATCCGGTTGCTTGCAGCCGGATTTATTTTTTATGAATTGCCGCTGAAAAAGAGACAAAGAACCATAGACAAATGCATTCCAAAGGAGGAACAAATGGAGAAGTTATTATTTACTTCAGAATCAGTAACCGAAGGCCATCCTGACAAAATCTGTGATCAGATCAGCGATGCCGTATTAGATGCGCTTTTAGCGCAGGATCCTATGAGCCGTGTTGCCTGTGAGACAGCCGTAACAACCGGACTGGTACTTGTTATGGGTGAGATCACAACAAAGGCACAGATCGATATTCAGACAATCGTACGTGAGACAATTCGTGAGATCGGTTATGACCGTGCAAAGTACGGATTTGACTGCGATACCTGTGGTGTGATCGTTGCACTTGACAAGCAGTCAACCGATATCGCAATGGGTGTTGACAAGGCACTCGAAGCAAAGGAAAATCATATGTCCGATGAGGAGATTGAGGCAATCGGCGCTGGCGATCAGGGTATGATGTTTGGCTATGCAACAAACGAGACACCAGAGCTTATGCCATATCCAATCTCATTGGCACACAAGCTTGCAAGAAAGCTGACAGAAGTTCGTAAGAACGGCACACTTCCTTATTTAAGACCAGATGGTAAGACACAGGTATCGGTAGAGTATGACGAGAACGGAAAGCCTTGCAGATTAGAGGCAGTTGTACTTTCTACCCAGCATGACGAGAATGTATCGCAGGAGCAGATCCATGCGGATATCAAGAAATATGTATTTGATCCAGTCCTTCCACAGGATATGATCGACGATGAGACGAAGTTCTTCATCAACCCAACCGGACGTTTTGTTATCGGTGGACCAAACGGTGACTCTGGTGTAACCGGACGTAAGATTATCGTAGACACTTACGGTGGATATGCACGTCACGGCGGCGGAGCCTTCTCTGGAAAGGACTGCACAAAGGTAGACCGTTCCGCAGCGTATGCCGCACGTTATGTAGCAAAGAATATCGTAGCAGCCGGACTGGCTGAGAAGTGTGAGATCCAGCTTTCTTATGCGATCGGTGTTGCAAGACCAACTTCCATCATGGTAGATACATTTGGCACAGGTAAGCTTGCAGATGATAAGCTCGTAGAGATCATCCGTGAGAACTTCGACCTGCGTCCGGCTGGTATCATCAAGATGCTTGATCTGCGCAGACCAATCTACAAGCAGACAGCCGCTTATGGACATTTCGGAAGAACCGATATCGACCTTCCGTGGGAGAAGACCGACAAGGTAGACGACTTAAAGAAATATTTGTAGAAAACAGGAGGAAGATATCATGAAGAATATGTTGAACTTCAAGAATTTCTCTGCGGAAGAGCTGCAGAAGATTCTTGATCTTGCACTGGATATGAAGAAGAACCCGGAGAAGTACAGCCACGCATTGGAGGGCAAGAAGCTCTATACGTTGTTTGAGAAGACAAGTACCCGTACATTCCTTTCTTTCACGACAGGAATGACAGAGCTTGGCGGAACCTACTACAACCAGCTCTGGAAGGACAGCAACTTTGTTCTTGGCGAGCCGGTTTCTGAGATCAAATATGTATGCCGCAATGTGGACATCATCATGGCACGTCTCGTGAAAAATGAGACCGTTGAGCTGTTCGGTGACAATGTAACGGTACCATTTATCAATGGCTGCGATAACTCGTACCATCCTTGCCAGATTCTGGCAGATGCACTGACGATCATCGAGAAGTTTGGTAGTCTGAATGTCAAGTTCTTATATATCGGTGCAAAGAACAACGTATTCAATTCACTGGTAGAATTCTTCTCCAAGATGAAACAGGGAACTTTGTACGGACTTACCCCGCTTGTAAATGATACTGCCTGCGGTCCAGACTTCTATGAGGAAGCAAAGAAGACTGGTTACTATGTAGAGCTTGATCCGAACATGCCGATGGACGAAGTGAAGAAATATGTCAAGGATATGGATATCTGCTACACCGATACATGGCTTGACATGGAGTTCTTTAACGATCCTGCATATCAGGATAAGAAGAAAGAACTCATGGATAAGATGATGCCATATCAGTTGAACGATGAGTTCTTAGAGGGCAGTCATGCACTTGTCTTCCACGACATGCCAATGCATGTAGGCTTCGAGATTTCGAAGGACGTGGAGATGAAGAACCTTGATCATATTCTCGATCAGGCAGAAAACAGAAGACACGCAGAAAAAGCTGTCATGTATACATTGATAAAAGGAATTTAAGTGGTATAATATATGGATGTGTGGCTTTCGGTACTGGCGTTTGTGCTTTTCCTTGGCTTTGGTACGGGCGCGCTTGTCTGCGTCTCTGCCGTGAAAAAACAGTCTGGGATCGTCATAAAGAGCCGGCTGCATCACAAATTAAATATCTCTGAGGTCGTCTATGCGAACCTTGGACTTGTGGGACTTGTTGTGTTGGTATATTTTAAGATCTACATATTTGTGCCTGCGGTATTGATGTTTGTGTTGTTCATCGTGCTGTCCACCCGGATACAGAGTGGCATCACAGAAGATGGAGTGCTGGTCGGAACCACATTTATCGAATGGGAATTCATGCGGTCTTTTCTCCTGGAGAACCAGGGGGAGGACAGCAATGTAATCGTACTGAAGATTCGTGCGAATCGAAAAACATATATCCTCGTTTGCAACCGGGAAGACCGGTTTGCAATCGATGAGATATTCCGAAAAAACAACGTGCGTTCAATGGGAGGAAACCAGAAATGAAACATGTAATTGATTCAACAGACTTGACCGTAGAAGAAATCGATGGCATTTTGAAGCTGGCACAGGATATCATCGACGACAAAGAAGCGTATAGCGAAGCGTGTAAGGGCAAAAAACTTGCAACATTATTTTTTGAACCAAGTACAAGAACAAGACTTAGCTTTGAATCAGCAATGATGGAGCTTGGCGGAAATGTACTTGGTTTTTCTTCGGCTGATTCTACGTCAGCAACGAAGGGCGAGAGCGTGGGCGATACAACAAGAGTGGTAAGCTGCTATGCAGATATCATCGCAATGCGTCATCCGAAGGAAGGCGCGCCGATGCGTGCTTCCATGGTGAGTGGCGTGCCGATTATCAATGCGGGGGATGGCGGACATAACCATCCGACACAGACATTGACAGACCTGCTTACAATCCTGCGGGAGAAAGGAAGACTGGATAATTTCACGATTGGTCTGTGTGGCGATCTGAAGTTTGGACGTACCGTACATTCCCTGATCAAGGCATTGTCCCGTTATGAGAACATCAAATTCATCCTGATTGCACCGAAGGAACTCCGCGTGCCGGAATACATTATTTCCGAAGTGCTCGAAGCAAAGAATATTCCATATGAAGAAGTAGAGTCGATGGAAGAAGTGATGAGCGAGCTGGATGTGCTTTATATGACAAGAGTACAGAAGGAACGTTTCTTCAACGAGGCGGATTATGTCAGATTGAAGGATACATACATTCTTGATGGAAAGAAGCTGAAAAATGCAAAGTCTGACCTTGCAATCCTGCATCCGCTTCCACGTGTGAACGAGATCTCTGTGGAAATCGATGACGATCCACGTGCCTGCTATTTCCGTCAGGTTATGAATGGAAAATTCGTGCGTATGGCACTGATGCTGACACTGCTCAAGGCGAATGGTGCGAAGCTGAATCTGTCTGCGGACAAGCTTGCCAAGATCCCAGAGTAAGGAAATGGATTTGCATTAAGGAGGAAAAATCATGAAGATAGATAGTATTCAAAATGGTATTGTGCTGGATCATATTACTGCTGGCAAGGCACTTCAGGTATATCACGACCTCGAACTTGACAAGCTCGACTGTTCCGTTGCCATCCTGCAGAACGTCAAGAGCAGCAAGATGGGCAAGAAGGACATCCTGAAGATTGATAAGGAGTACGATGTGAATCTGGATGTGTTGGGTTACATCGATCCAGATATCACAGTCAGCATCATCAAGGACGGACAGACGGTCGAGAAAAAGAAGCTGGCATTGCCCAAAAAACTGATCAATGTGAAAAAATGTAAAAATCCTCGCTGTATCACATCGACAGAACCAGGAATTGTGCATATATTTAAATTAGCCGATGAAAAAAATCGTATTTATCGATGCATTTATTGTGAGGCAGACAAGTAAAATGCTTTACAAAATAATGGAATGTGTTATAATTATTAAGATTATGGGCTAGTAGCGTAAAAAATAACTGGCAGCACAGAGGTGTGAAATGGAAAAATATGTTATAAAAGGCGGCAATGTTCTGGAAGGTGAAGTTTCGATTGCCGGTGCGAAAAACGCCGCACTCGGTATCCTTGCAGCAGCAGTCATGACAGACGAAGAATGCATTATTGAGAATGTACCATATGTAGAAGATACAAAGACATTACTTCGTGCAATCGAGACAATTGGCGCTAAGGTAAAATACATTGATAACCATACAGTTTCTATCTGCGGCGGAACAATCAGAACCGGCGAGGATGTCTGTGTGGATGATGAATATATTCGGAAGATACGAGCATCCTACTATCTGCTTGGAGCTTTGCTTGGTAAATACAACTATGCACAGGTTGCTTTGCCGGGCGGCTGTGATATTGGACTGCGTCCGATCGACCAGCATATCAAGGGCTTTGAGGCACTTGGTGCGAAAGTAGAGATTGTAAATGGCGGTAAGGTTGTTGCGAAAGCAGACCAGTTGATTGGAAATCATATTTATCTCGATGTGGTAACGGTTGGTGCAACCATCAATATCATGATGGCAGCCGTGCTTGCAGAGGGCAAGACGACGATCGAGAATGCTGCGAAGGAGCCACATATTGTAGATGTAGCGAACTTCCTGAATAGTATGGGTGCAAATATCAAGGGCGCCGGAACGGATGTCATCCGTATCCGTGGTGTTCAGAAGCTGAGAGGAACGGAGTATTCGATCATTCCGGATCAGATCGAGGCGGGAACATTTATGACGATGGCGGCAGCGACAAAGGGAAATGTTCTCATCAAAAATGTAATTCCAAAACACTTAGAGGCAATCTCTTCGAAGCTGAATGAGATTGGTGCACGCGTAATCGAATACGATGATGCAGTTCGTGTTATGGCGGACGGCAGATTCAAGGCAACACAGATTAAGACACTTCCATATCCGGGATTCCCGACAGATATGCAGCCGCAGATGGCGGTAACACTTGCATTGTCACAGGGAACGAGCGTGATTACGGAGAGTATATTTGAAAACCGGTTTAAATATGTAAGCGAGCTTTCCCGCATGGGAGCACGCATCAAAGTAGAAGGTAATTCCGCAGTGATTACTGGCGTGGATGGATACACAGGCGCGAATCTGGTAGCACCGGATCTGCGTGCAGGTGCCGCACTTGTCATTGCAGCATTGGCAGCGGAAGGATTCAGTACGATCGACGATATCAAGTATATTTTGCGTGGTTACGAAGATTTCGATGGAAAGATCCGTGGACTTGGCGGTCAGATCGAGGTAGTTGATGACGAGCGCGATGTCCAGAAGTTTAAATTAAGAGTGGGTTAAAAACAAAAATAAGGGAGGGGTTTCATATGCCTAAAAAACCGTACTACATTACAACCGCAATCGCATACACATCTGGTAAGCCTCATATAGGCAATACGTATGAGGTTGTACTTGCAGACAGCATTGCCAGATACAAGAGATACGTCGGATACGACGTACGTTTCCAGACAGGAACTGACGAACATGGTCAGAAGATCGAGATTAAAGCATTTGAGAATCTCTCCACACCGAAGGAATTCGTGGATGAGACATCGGCTGAGATCAAGCGTATCTGGGATCTGATGAACACTTCTTACGACAAATTCATCCGTACAACGGACGATTATCATGAGAAGCAGGTACAGAAGATTTTCAAGAAATTATACGATCAGGGCGATATCTACAAGGGTCAGTACGAAGGCATGTACTGTACACCTTGTGAATCCTTCTTCACGAAAGCACAGCTTGTGGACGGCAAATGCCCGGACTGTGGCCGTGAGGTACAGCCGGCAAAGGAAGAAGCATATTTCTTCAAGCTCAGCAAATACGCTGACCGTCTGATCGAGCATATCAATACACATCCGGACTTTATCCAGCCGGAGTCCCGCAAGAACGAGATGATGAACAACTTCCTCCTTCCGGGACTGCAGGATCTGTGCGTATCAAGAACATCCTTCAAATGGGGTATTCCTGTAGATTTTGATCCGGGACATATCGTATATGTATGGATCGACGCGTTGACCAACTATATCACAGGTCTTGGCTATGATGTGGATGGCAATTCGGACGAATTGTACCATCGTTACTGGCCTGCAGATCTGCATCTGATCGGCAAGGATATCATCCGTTTCCATACCATTTACTGGCCATGTATCCTCATGGCGCTTGGCGAGCCGCTTCCGAAGCAGGTGTTCGGACATCCTTGGCTCATCCAGAGTGATGGAAAGATGAGTAAGTCCCGTGGAAATGTAATCTATGCAGATGATATGGTAGATTTGTTCGGCGTGGATGCGGTCCGCTACTTCCTGTTGCATGAGATGCCATTTGAGAACGATGGTGTTATTTCATGGGAGCTTGTGATTGAGCGTATCAATTCAGAACTTGCAAATACACTTGGAAACCTCGTGAACCGTACGATTTCCATGTCGAATAAATATTTTGATGGCGTTGTGACAAATGCCGGTGCACATGAGCCGGTCGATGATGACTTGAAGGCTGTTGTAACCGACACCAGACTCCGTGTAAATGCATGCATGGACAAGCTCCGCGTGGCAGATGCGATCACAGAGATCTTCGCTTTGTTTAAGCGTTGCAATAAGTATATCGATGAGACAATGCCTTGGGCACTTGCCAAGGATCCGGAGAATGCAGATCGTCTGAACACCGTTCTTTACAATCTGGTAGAGAGCATCGTGGTTGGCGCAAGCCTTCTGGAGCCATATATGCCGGAGACGTCTGAGAAGATCTTAAAGCAGCTCAATGCAGAAAAGCGTCGTGTGACAGAACTTTCGAACTTTGGCCTGTATCCATCCGGGAATAAGGTAACGGATCAGCCGGAGATTCTCTTCGCAAGAATCGATGCACCAAAGATGCTCGAGGAGATCGAGAAGCGTTTCCCATCCAAAGTGGTTGAAGAAGAGCCAAAGCCGGAGAAGAAGGCAAAGAAGGAAGAAAAGGTTGAGATTCCTACACTTGATGCTGTAGTGAAAGAAGAGATCACAATTGATGAGTTTAGCCGTATGCAGTTGCAGATGGGTGAGATCATCTCCTGTGAGGAAGTTGCAAAGTCCAAGAAGCTGCTTTGCTCACAGGTAAAGGTACAGGGCAGAACCCTGCAGATCGTATCAGGAATCAAGCATTACTATACACCAGAGCAGATGGTTGGTAAGAAGGTTGTTGTTATCACGAACCTGAAGCCGACAAAGCTTGCAGGTGTGTTATCCGAAGGTATGCTTCTTTGTGCAGAGGATTTCGATGGAAATCTGGCACTGCTTACCGCAGAGAAGGATATGCCGGCTGGAGCAATGATCAGCTAGGAATAATAAAATAATATATCAAAAACGACCGGTTGGTTTAAAACCAATCGGTCGTTTTTATATGTTGTTTCATATATTACCTGCATGCTTCATTATTTAATTCGCATCTGTTGAAGTTGCAGTCTCAGTCACGATTGCGGAACTGATCATAGCAGCATCAATCTGCATGAAATCGCGGTCGCTGATGTAATATTTATTTCCATCTTCAATAATTTCAACAGTTATAACTTGCGGGTCGGCATAACTCATATTTTCACAACCGGCATTCAGGATGTCAATCAAGCCCTGCGAGAATAATGTTTCGTAATCAGTGAGAGAATAATCGTTATAAGTTCCAGCCTTCACATCGTTGTTAAATGTGTCGACATAAGCAGTTACTTCAGAAGAGGTCTGTGCGAACAGGTTGATCGGGTAAATCGTGACATCTACCAGATAAACACTGCCGTCTTTTCTTGCTTTATCTACCTTGTAATTAACCTTGCTGTAAATATTTTTGGCAAGAGACTCGAACTGCTCCCGCATCTCTGGCGCATCGTCAATATTCACACTGTAATAGGTGAGGATATTGTCAGTGAGCAGGTCAATGTTTGCCTGATAAAGGGCATCTGCATCCTCCTGATTGGCACCGGACGCCGCAATGTAATCCTTGGTTGCACCAAGATAATTGATTGCGATCAAACTCTTGATGTAGGTCTGATACCGCTTCTCCACATTCGCTGTACATGCGGTTAATGAAAAAATTAACAGCATACAAATCGGCAAAAGAGAAAATCGTTTGTATTTTTTTGCATGAATTTTCATGAAAAAGTTCATTTAAAGATCACCTCGTAATAATTTTTATATGATTAAACATACCCTTAGTGTATCATAAAGTGAAAGCAAATATCAATACACACATACTTTTTATTAAACCTTTTAATGCGGTCCCGGAGTGAACCATTATCGTCAATTCAAACGTCCGTTAAAGTAATTTGTATATAGATTGTTAATCATAAATCCCGTGTAAAAAAATGATGCATAAACGAAGTTCTTATGATATAATTAAGAAACATATTGGATAATGGACATTCGAAAGGAGAATTGCAGAATGGATGTAACGTTGAAGACCACATCGTTTGGTGGATATGACAAGAAGGCAGTAGAAAATTATATAGACGAATTGACAGCAGAACACGAGAAAGAGGTTGCAGATTTAAAGGCAAACGTATTGAAGCTGTCAGAGACAGTAAAGAATCTCCACACGATGAGAGAGGTTAACTTGAACGAATCTTCCAGCACGATCGAGAACCTCAAGAAGGTAAACGATGAGCTGCAGGTAGAAGTGACACAGCTCCGTGACAAGATGACAGCGTACGAGACAAGAGAAGAAGAGTCAGCGAGCCGTTACGAGTCAATTTCCAGAACTTTGCTGGAGGCACGTGAGAGTGCAGATGCATTGACAAAGCAGACACAGAAGGAGTGCGGGGAGCTGCGCGCAAAGACAGAGGAAGAATGCGACAGACTGACACAGGAGACAAGTGATGCCTGCCGTCAGATGTCAGAGGAGACAACCGCAGAGTGCCAGCGTATGCATGCAGAGACAGTTGCAGCCTGTGAGAGACTCGATGCAGAGACAAAGAGCAAATGTCAGGAGCGCAAGGAATCCACATATGCAGAGTGTGAGCGCGTGAAGCGTGAGACAAGAGAAGAGACAGACAACCTGCGTGCAGAGACGGAGAGCGCATGTCAGTCTTTGAACGATCATACAGAGGAAACCTGTGCAAATATGCGCGCAGAGGCAACTGCAGAGTGTGAGGAGATGCGGAATCAGGCAAGAACAGAGGCATACAATACACGTATGTCTGTGAAGCGTGAGTGCGAGAGTGTAAGCGAATATATGGCACAGATGAAAGCAGCACTTGATAATGTAGTTATTTCCGTAGACAATACGATTAAGGTTGCAGATCAGGCATTCCCTGAGATCAGCAACAATTAGTCCGATTCAGAAAGCAGTATAGACGGGGCTGTCGCACATTGCGTGTGACAGCCTTATTAGATACCGAGGCTTTACGATACGATAAGGGGGCGAGTGGCATGGTAATTGAAAACAAATACCTCAGAAAAGCGATTGAAAAGACAAAATATATTGTGCTTGTAAAACGATATATTATCGATATGCCGGGTTCCAGTCTGGTATATGTTTCACCGAACGCATCCGAGATTGGTATGAATGTCGAGATGCTGAACAAAGGAATGAAATTGTCCGAGGATTATATCTATCCGTCGGATCGTGAGATGGTAATGAAGACCATTCATAATGCGATTGACAATCGTGTTCAGGATTACGTGCACGAATATCGTATGGTTGGAGACGATGGGGTGCTTCGACAGGTGCGGGTCAATATCTGTATCGAAGTTGTGTCAGAAGAAGAAAATACATATGAAGTAGAGTTTTATATCCGCGATATCTCTGCGGAGAAGGAAGAAGAAAAACAGGCGGAGATCAAACGGGCGATTGAAGAGCCAAACAGACGCATGCAGATTTCGCCGACGGGATCCCTGGTAATCAGCAAGCTGGATAATCCGGGCATGATTCCGCAGATTCAGAAGATGGAAATGATCATGAGTGGATTTTCACAACTCACTAATTTGTATTCTGTGTTTGTTGATGAGAATGGCAAGGTGGAATCTACACCAGTCGGACCTGCGACGGATCTGGGTGATTTCTATGATCTGTTTGAGACGCCAACCTACAAAGAGTTTTTCAAAACGATGAAGGAAGAAGTACTGGCAGAGATGAAGCCACATATCTTTGACCGCGAGGAAGGCGGTTATGGAAAGCTGGCAATGGCACCGATCTTCGTCGGTGATAATTTGCAGGGGTTCTGGGTGCTTGGCTCTTATACACCGGATGAGACAGAGCATCTGGAGGAAATTTACGAGCTTCATTGGACGACAGCAGAACTGGTATCGGATTTCCTGCTGCAAAGCTATAATTCTATTGTGGAATCTGCGAAGTCACGTGGCGCGGGCAAGAAGCTGCGTGAGGAGCTTGCACGACAGAGCATTGTTAACAACGCATTGTCGAAGATCAACAGCAAATTAAGCGAAGATGTAGAACAGGTCATTGGCGAGACGTTGCGTGAGGTCGCGCTGCATATGGATTTGGACCGCATGTTCTTATATACATTTGACAAGGACAATCCAAAAGCATTCAGTCTGCGAAGTTATTTCGATGTATCCGGTGAGATGCCGAGTGACGATATATTGACTTTGCTTCCGGAGCGTTTGTATCTTGTGGTAGACGCGATCAAGCGCGGCAATGGCTGTTGTATGCTTGACCGTACCAATATGACACAGCGCGATGTAATCAACCTGATGCGGTATAATTTCCGGGCGGAGATCGCATATCCGATTTATCTGGAAGGAAGATTGTACGGTATTTTGATTTTTGCAGAGTCGAAATCGGAACGAATCTGGACAAAAGAAGAACTTCGTTTCTCACAGAGTATCTCTCTGCTGATCCAGAATATGCTGGAAAATGCAGATGGCGATGATAATGTGCGAAATGTGAATAAACATCTGATAGAAACATACAATAGTTTCCATGAGGGCATTTTTATCCGGGATCTGTACACGGGTTATGTATTCTTCTCCAACAAGGCACTCAATGACATGCTTGGATATGATCTGACTGGTGGCGACAGCCGCAAGATCCTGAAGAATCTGCGCGATAAATTTGAGCATATGGATGGTGTCCGCAAGGATATTGCCGGACGGAAGATCACAAACTGGTGCAGCTATGTGCCAGCATTGGACGAGATCATGGATATCACGGAAGTGCCGATTGAATGGTTACAGGGAGGCGCTGCAACTATGATTATTATGAAAAAAGCTAAGGATAATTAGGAAATTTCCGATATATAGATAGGAGGAACAAGACGTGGCAAGTTCAGACATTGGAATCGACTTAGGAACCGCCAGTATATTAGTCTATGTCAAAGGAAAGGGCGTCGTATTGAAGGAGCCGTCCGTAGTTGCCTATGACAGAGATACCGAACAGATCATGGCAATCGGGGAAGAGGCAAGACTGATGCTCGGAAGAACACCTGGGAATATCGTTGCGGTGCGTCCGCTCAGACAGGGTGTTATCTCCGATTATAAAACGACAGAAAAGATGTTGAAATATTTTATCCAGAAGGCAGTGGGCAAGAGCTTCTTCGGTAGAAGACCACGTATTAGTGTATGTGTGCCATCCGGTGTTACGGATGTAGAGAAGCGTGCTGTTGAGGATGCGACCTATCAGGCGGGTGCCAGAGATGTCTATATCATTGAGGAGCCGGTTGCAGCCGCAATCGGAGCCGGTATTGACATTTCCAGACCATGCGGAAATATGATCGTAGATATCGGAGGCGGTACTTCGGATATCGCAGTTATTTCACTGGATGGCGTGGTTGTATCATCGTCCATCAAGGTAGCGGGCGATGATTTCGACGATGCGATCGTTCGTTTTATGCGGAAACGTCATAATCTGTTGATCGGTGAGCGTTCGGCAGAGGAGATCAAGATCAATATTGGAACCTGTTACAAACGACCAGAGAATATCTCCATGGATATCCGTGGACGAAATCTGGTAACCGGACTTCCAAAGACGGTAACGGTATCTTCGGATGAGACCGAGGAGGCGCTGCGCGAGGTGACATCCCAGATCGTGGATGCAGTACATTCGGTATTGGAGCGTACACCACCAGAGCTGGCAGCTGATATCGCAGACCGTGGAATCGTGTTGACTGGTGGCGGTGCATTGCTGCACGGACTCGAAGATCTGATCGAGGAGAACACCGGAATCACAACGATGACAGCCGAGGAACCACTGACTGCAGTGGCAATCGGTACAGGTAAGTATATTGAGTTTTTGAGTGAGCGAAAGTAGAAAGTAGGAAAACGATGGTAAGAGGGTTGTACACGGCATGGACCGGACTTCGCAACGAGGAAAAGAGAATGGATGTTGTGACAAACAACATGGCGAACGCGGACACGACCGGCTACAAAAAGGTGGACGTTACATCGCAGTCTTTTGACCGCCAGCTGGCAGTCAAGATTGACGATCCAACGATCGGACCGAACATAAAGCAGGGCATCGGCGGCGTGAACCTCGGCGTGAAGATCGGAGAGACGTATTATGATATGTCTCAGGGAAATTTCAGACAGACAGAAGACCAGTACAATTTGGCATTATCCGGCAGCGGATTTTTTACCATCAGCACAACAGACAAGAGTGGAACGACAACGACACGCTACACGCGCGATGGCGATTTCACTGTAACCAGGGACGGTTATCTTGTGACAAAGGATGGCGATTATGTGCTGGCGGAAGGCGGTAATCGTATACAGATTCCGAATGCAAATCTGGTCAAGATCAGCGTAAATCAGGCGGGAGAAATTTACTCTGGCAATACGTATGTTGCGAAATTGCAGTTGGTTGATTTCCAGAGCTACGACGCGTTATCCAGCTATGGTGAGAATATGTACGAAGCCGTGAATGGCGCCGTACAGACACAGGCGGATGCAACAGTCAATCAGGGATATCTGGAAATGTCAAATGTCAATATGGTCACAGAGATGGTTGATATGATCGCGGTCACAAGAGCGTATGAGACAAATCAGAAGATGGTTCAGACGATCGACCAGACCTTGGACAAGGCAGTCAATGAAATCGGACGGTTATAGTGGAAGATAATAGGAGGTAGTAGCGTATGATGCGATCACTTTGGACGGCTGCATCCGGTATGCGGGCACAGCAGGTCAATGTAGATACAATTGCAAATAACGTAGCAAATATCAATACGATTGGTTATAAATCACAGCAGGCGAGCTTCAAGTCACTGCTGTATCAGAACCTGCAGTCGACATCGACGAACAATGCAGGCGAGAACAAGCCGGTTGGGGCAGAGGTAGGTCTTGGCAGCCGTGTGGCAGCGATTACAAGTACATTTACACAGGGAAACCTGACGCATGTGGAGAATCCGTTCAGTGTAGCGCTGGAAGGGGATGGTTTCTTCCAGATTCGCACGGAGAGTGGAGAATTGCAGTACACAAGAGATGGTTCGTTTGAAATCTCGCCGGTTGCAAATGGAAACATGCTTTGTACATCTGACGGAAATCCGGTTCTGGATGCATATGGAAATGAGATCGTATTGCCATCCAACCGTGTGGCAACAGATCTGGTCATCAATCAGGATGGCACGCTGGCATTCCCGGATGGTACAGGGAACCCAGCAGTGATTACAGATGCGAATGGACGTCCGGTCAAGTTTGGTATTTACCAGTTTAATAATCCGGCAGGTCTTTCCAAGGAAGGCAGCAACAATTATTCGGTAACCGTCGCAAGTGGCGCGGCAGTTGCGGAGAATGGAAATGCGGCAGTGAAGCAGACAAAGACACATCAGTATTACACGGAGGCATCGAATGTCGATGTGGCAAACGAGATGGTTAACCTGATCGTGGCACAGCGTGCATACGAAATGAATTCCAAAGCAATTCAGGCATCCGACGAAATGATGCAACAGGCTAACGCTCTTCGTTAGGTAGAGGAAAGGTGACCTTATGGAAAACATCACAAACCTTACAAATAAAGATTATTCATCCTATGTGACACAGGCACAGACGAGCAACTTAACCAATCAGATCAAGAAATCAACCTCCTCGGAAGCAACCGATGAGGAGATGCTTGCGGCATGCAAGGAGTTTGAAGCATATCTGGTCGAGCAGGTGTATAAGCAGGTACAATCCACGATCAAGTCTGATAGCGACGAGGACGACAACCCATATGCAGACTACGCATATGACCTGCAGGCACAGCAGTATGCAAAGCTGGTCAGCGATCAGGGCAAGCTTGGTCTGGCACAGCAGTTATACGAATCCATGAAGAAACAGAACGCGGCAATCACGCCGGAGGAACTGCATGAGCAGGAACAGGCTGCGGCAACTACGCAGACACAAAATGCATAAAATACAAATAGGATCATGACATGATTAGAGAAGGCTACATAGAAAAAATCGTATATAAAAGCGACGAAACGGGCTATTGTGTGATGTCCGTGGAAGGCGAAGAAGGTGAAGAGATCTTCGTTGGCACCCTGCCGGGTGCCGGTGAAGGTCTCTATGTGATTGCAGAGGGAGAATACGTGAATCATCCGCAGTATGATATTCAGTTCAAATTCTCCTCCTGCGAGATTCAGATGCCGAAGGATACACTTGGAATCGAGCGGTATTTAGGCTCTGGTATCATCAAGGGCATTGGCGCCGTTTTGGCGAAGAAGATCGTCAAGAAATTCAAGGATGACACCCTTCGGATCATCGAGGAGGAACCAGAACGTCTTGCGGAGATCAGCGGAATTTCCGAGCGAAAGGCACAGGCGATTGCGACTTCGTACATGGAGAAGAAGGAATTTCAGGAGGTTGCCATTTTTCTGGCACAGTATGGAATTTCGGTGAATCTGGCAATTCGCATCTTCAATACATATGGAAATAAAGTTTATGATATCCTGCGCGGCAATCCATATAAGTTGGCGGAGGATATTTCCGGTATCGGATTCCGGATCGCGGATGATATCGCAAAGCGCATGGGAATCGCACAGGATTCGGAATTCCGGTTGCGGTCGGCTGTGCTGTATGTGCTGAATATGGCAGGCGGCGAAGGGCATATGTACCTGCCGAAACAGCTTTTGCTGCGTCGCTGTGTGGAACTGACGCGTGACACGGCGACGGATGTCGAGGGCATCTATGGACAGTCGGCGCTTGGTTATGCAGAATACGCGGATGCGACAAGTGCGGAATCAGCGTACGAGCAGACCGTTTCCCTGTTTGAACAGCAGTTGATGGAGCTGCTGATCGCAGGCAAGATCATGATCAAGCAGATCGATGAAGAAGATGTCGTCTATCTGGCATCGAATTATTATGTGGAGCTGAATTCTGCAAGACTGCTTACCGATTTGCAGCTTCGCTACGATATGGAACAGGACGAGCTGGAACGGGAAATTCAGAAGATTGAAAAAGAAGAAAAACTGACATTGGATGAGCTGCAGCGGGCAGCTGTAAAATCGGCGATCGAAGCCGGGGTGGCAGTTATTACCGGTGGTCCCGGAACCGGAAAAACGACGATCATCAATGTTATTATCAAATATTTCTCCAAGAAAGGTATGGAGATCAAGCTTTGTGCACCGACCGGGCGCGCAGCGAAGCGTATGACCGAGTCGACCGGATGGCCGGCACAGACGATTCATCGTCTGCTGGAAATCAGCGGTGCGATGGATGAGGACAGCAAAAATCAGGACGATCACGGCATGCATTTTTCACGAAATGCAGACAATCCACTCGAATGCGATGCGATCATCGTGGATGAGATGTCGATGGTTGATGCGTATATCTTTTATTCACTCGTGCAGGCGGTTCCATATGGGACGAGACTGATCTTCGTCGGGGATGTAAACCAGCTTCCTTCCGTGGGTGCCGGAAATGTGCTGAAGGATATTATCAATTCGGGCTGCTTCCCGGTTACGACGCTGAACAAGATCTTCCGGCAGGAGGATGGCAGCGACATCGTATTCAATGCGCATAAGATCCAGCGTGGCGAGCATCTGATCCTGACGAACAAGAGCAAGGACTTCTTCTTTATCCCACAGCGGACAGCATCGCAGATCATCGAGGAAGTACAGACACTCACGATGAAGAATCTGCCGAATTACTATGGATTTTCACCGCAGGAAATCCAGATCCTGTGTCCGATGCGGAAATACGAAGTCGGCGTGGAGAATATGAACCAGAAGCTGCAAAACCGTCTGAATCCGAAGGCGAAGGACAAGCCCGAGCATGTGCGTGGCGATGTGACCTTCCGAAAGGGCGACAAGGTCATGCAGATCAAGAATAATTACCAACAGGAGTGGAAGATTTACGGTGTTTCCAAGACAGGTACCGGCAGAGGCTATGTGCTGGATGAAGGTGTCGGTGTATTTAACGGAGATATGGGCGTGATTACCGATATCAGTGATTACGATGAGGAGCTGACAATCCTGTTTGACGACGGACGAGAGAGTGTTTATAACTATAAAGAGCTGGATCAGATCGAGCATGCATTTGCCGTGACGATTCATAAATCACAGGGTAGTGAGTATCCGGCAGTTATCATTCCGCTGCTTGGCGGAAACCGGAAACTGATGAACCGGAATCTGATTTACACAGCAATCACGCGTGCGAGACAGCTGGTTATTATCGTCGGTGATGTAAATTTGGTAAACCAGATGGTTGATAATTCCGAGGAGCAGAAGCGGTACACGTCGCTGGCACTTCGGTTAGAGGAGTTAAATGAGAGTATGGAATAAACTTGTGAATTGGATATATCCGCCGACCTGTCCGCTTTGTGGCGATGTGACAGGGAGACAGGCTGGACAGGTGTGTGACGAGTGCAGACCGATGATTGATTATCCGGCACAGCCAGTTTGCATGCGGTGTGGGTGCGAGATCACTGATGATGAAGCGGAGCTGTGTGAGGATTGTACGCGGCATACACGGACATATATACAGGGCTTTCCGGCGATGAAATACCAGTATCCACTTGATGAGAGTCTGGCGCGGTTCAAGTATCACAATCAGCGTGATTATGCAGCATTCTATGCAGGACAGATCGTGAAACGGCATGGACTCACATTGCAGAGTCTGGGGATTGATGCGCTGATTCCGATCCCAATCCATAAGCGCAAGCTGGAGAAGCGTGGTTACAATCAGGCGGAGCTTCTGGCAGATGCACTTGGAAAGAAACTGGATATACCGGTTGAACGGGAGCTGCTTGCGCGTGTGGTAAATACAGAACCGCAGAAAAGTCTGGACCCGGAGCACCGCGAGCAAAATTTAAAAAAGGCTTTTCAATGTATAGAAAAAAGTGTAAGCTATAAGAAAGTATTGTTGGTCGATGATATTTACACGACGGGGGCTACGATCGAGGCATGTACGAAGAGTCTGCATGCGGCGGGAATCCCGGATGTTTATTATACAAGTGTAGCAATCGGAACCGGAAGATGAAAGTGATATAGAGATTGTGTCAGAATAGATAGAGGGAGGAACAAATCATGGAACTGATGAATTGCAGAAACTGTAAGAAGTTATTTAATTATATTGCGGGCGAAAAGCTGTGCCCTGCATGTAAAGAAAAGCTGGAAGAGAAGTTTCAGAAAGTAAAGAAATATATCGAGGAGAATCCACGCGAGAATATCAATCAGGTAGCGGAAGCGTGTGATGTTACGATCAAGCAGATCAAATACTGGGTGCGCGAGGAACGTTTATCCTTTACCGATGATTCTCTGGTTGGTCTGGAATGTGAGCGCTGTGGCAAGATGATCCACAGCGGAAGATTCTGTAAGGAGTGTGCAGGCGGACTGGCAGATGCGATGACAAACGCTTACAAGCGGGAACGCCAGCAGGCGGTTCGGAAGAGTTCCGCTGGTAAGATGCGATTCCTTGACTAATCCAGTGGATGAAAAGCAGGCAGGGATTGCTTCTGGATAAAATACATAAACAAGAGAAGAGACATATGCACAAATGCTGGTGCATGTGTCTTTTTTTACATAAAAAGGGTTATGATACAGGGAAAACTTCCGATAATCATATTGAAGAATCGTAATTGCAGGAGACTGCGGCTTGCGAAAGATAAGAAAAAGGAGGGAGAAGCAATGAGAATAGGAACCTATAATATGATCAGTCAGATCTATGGCAACACAGGCACCAAGAAGACGAAGACTTCTGGAACAACCGGATCAGGAAGCTTTTTGGATCAGGTATCTTTCTCAAGCATGGGAAAAGATATGCAGACAGCAAAGACAGCACTGGGCAATACACCAGATGTCAGAGAGTCCAAGATTCAGGATCTGAAGCGCCGGATTGACAACGGCACATATGATGTGAGCGTGGATGATTTCGCACAGAAATTACTGGACAGTTACAGCAAGACAAATATCTAAAAGAGGATGCGACATGGCAAGTATAATTGAGAATCTGATTACGGAATTGAATGATGAGTATGCATTGTATGAGCAGCTTCTGCAGGTGTCGATGGAGAAGACGGGTGCGATTGTATCGAACAATCTTGACCGTCTGTCTGAGACAACCGAGAAGGAGCAGCGTCTGGCAGATGCGCTTGCAAGCGTGGAACACAGACGGCGCGAGACAATGACAAATGTAGCGAATATCTTAGGCAAACGACCAGATGATGTCAAGGTGATGGACGTTGTCACATTTCTGGAAGGACAGCCGGAGTTCCATGATCCGCTGCTTGCGATCAACGAGAAGCTGGCGAAGCTTGCACGGAAGGTGCGGGAAGTAAACGGACATAATCAGAATCTGATTCAGGATGCACTTGAAATGATCGAGTATAACATTAATCTGATGCAGAATTTAAACCGGGCGCCGGAGACGGCAGAGTATTCGAAAGAGATGTTCAAGGGCAACGCTGCATATGCAGGCGGTGCCGATGTACCGGGCAGATTTGATGTACAGAATTAACGGGAATAAGGGAGTAAACGTATGGCAGGAACGATGGGACGGTTGACGGTTGGCGTAACAGGACTTCAGACAAGTCAATATGCGTTAAATGCAACCGCACATAATTTAATAAACACACAGACTGAGGGCTATACCAGACAGCAGGTACTCCTGACAGACCAGTCATATAACAGAGTCGCAACGGACTCATATTATATCAATAACGTAGGTATGGGAGTTGTAACGGCGCAGATCCGACAGGTGCGCGACCAGTTTGCAGATGATACCTACCGCACAGAGAGCGGGCGTATGAACTACTACAAGGCGCAGTATGAAACCGTCTCAGAGATAGAGAATTATTTCGGTGAGTTAGAGGGTAAGGATTTTAACACGACGTTAAACGATATGTGGACATCCATGCAGGAGCTGCAGAAGGAGTCGAACAGTATCGTAACGCGGAGCTCCTTTATCTCCAATGCACTCACCCTGATCGATCGTGTGCAGACGATACGTTCCAGTCTGATCGAGTATCAGCGGAATCTGAACACGGAGATCAAGGATCAGGTCAAGACAGTCAATGATCTTGCATCTACCATCTATGAACTCAACCAGCAGATCCGTGCGGTTGAGGCAGGAAATGTGGAAAAAGCAAATGACTTAAAGGACAAGCGGAATCAGGCACTTGATAAGCTTTCTTCTATTGTGAATACCGAAGTCGTAAACAACGAAGACGGTACGGTAGAGGTGTATCTGGAAGGACATACACTGGTTACGCTTGGAAGAACCTACACACTGACGACACAGAAGGTGTGTGAGAATGAGAAATATCAGCAGAATTACGGATTCACAGGTTCTTCGACGGACTTCCTGATGCCGGTATGGGAGCAGGATGGCGATCCTTTGTTTAATATAAACCGGGTACCGACCGCGGACAGTAACAGCGATATCGGTTCTCTGAATGGTCTTATGATGTCGCGGGGTTATTTTATCAGTAACTACACGGACGTACCGACAAAGCCGACGAAACCGCTGGAGAAAGATTTTGCTAACAATGCGGATTATCAGACGGCGATGGCGCAGTACGAGCAGGACGTCAAAGATTATGTAAAAGATCTGGAATATTTTAATACGTATGTGGAACCATACACGATTACGAATCTGGAGGCACAGTTTGATGTGCTGATTCATGCGATGGTGACACAGATCAACGATACGTTGTGTCCGAACAAAACCGTGACGCTGGCAGATGGTTCTACCGTAAAGGTGTTGGACGAGGATACTGCAGGTATTGGCATGGGTTCAGGTAATGAGTATCCGGGCACCGAGTTGTTTACGCGAAACAGCGTGGAGCGGTACACAGAGCGTACACTGACGCTGGCAGATGGAACGACACAGACGTTCAAGGTATATAACGAAGAAAATCCGGACGATTTCTATTCGCTTTATACGATCGGAAACCTGAAGGTGAACGAGAAGCTGTTACAGAATCCGTCCCTGCTTCCACTCTCCCGTGTATCGGGTGAGGAGGCACAGACGATCGCAGATGAGTTGCTGGCACGGTGGAACGATAAGTTCGCAACGGTCAGCCCGAATTCTCTGGTGCAGTGCAATTACAAAGATTATTACAGCGGTATGATGGATGATCTGTCAGACCGTGGTTACACATACAAATCCATGATGGAAACCGGACAGCAGGCAGTGTCCGACGCCGAGAATACGAGACAGCAGCTGCTTGGCGTATCCTCTGATGAGGAGTTATCCAGCATGATCAAATTCCAGCATGCATATAATGCGTCCTCCCGATACATCAACACCGTATCCGAGATGATTGCTTATCTGATCGAGAAGCTGGGTGCATAAAAGAAACGATAATTCGCAATTGACAAAGAAGGAGTGGAAGCGATGCCATCTACATTTTTAGGACTCAATACAGGTCTTTCGGGACTGACATATTTCCAGACGGCGCTGAATACAACCGCGCACAATATATCCAATGCGGATACAAAAGGATATTCCAGACAGAACGTGCAGGCTTCCGCATCGGACGCCTTACGTCTGAACAAGACGTATGGTATGATGGGAACCGGTATTACCGCTTCAGCCGTAGAACGTCAGAGAAATGCATATTACGACACGAAATACTGGTCTGCAAATTCCAAGTACAGTCAGTACAATTCACAGCATGCCAATCTCGAACAGTTACAGACGTATATGAACGAAATGACTTCCGAGGCAGGCTATACAAAATGGATGGCAGAGATGTCCGATGCCATGCAGGATCTCTCGACAAAGCCAGCCGATTATACAACGCGAATCTCCTTTGCGCTTACGGCAGATTCTTTCACAGACATGGTGAATGAGCTTGCAAGCAATTTCCAATCGACGCAGAAGACGATCAACGATGAGGTTGAACTTGCAGTCAGCGAAGTGAACTCGCTTGCAAAGCAGATCTACGAGTTGACACAGGAGATTATCACAGTCGAATTAAAGGGTGGAAATGCAAACGACCTGCGTGATAAGCGGGGCGTATGTATCGACACATTATCCGAATATATCAATGTTGATGTGGACGAGCGAAGCATCATGTATGGTGTGGGAAATGATCAGGTCGAAGCAAATGCCAAGACTCTGACGATCCGTATTAATGGTGAAATCCTGGTCGATGAGCTTGGTTACAATGAACTGACCATAGTTCCACGGGAGCAGAAGGTGAACCAGAACGATCAGGATGGTCTGGTTGATATTTATTGGAAGAACGCGGATGATACTGCGGGAGAATTCTTCAATACGGCGAATACAACCGGAAGAATCGCAGGTCTGTTCAACATCCGTGATGGTAACAATGGTGAAGTGTTCTCCGGAACAACAACCGCTGTATCGGACAATCCACCGGAAGTGACAGTATCGCTTGCAGAGAGTGTTGCCATGAAAGATCTGAACATTCCAAGCGAGGGAACAATTACCTTGAACGGTAAAGATTATCTGTACGACGGCTGGACGGCCGAGTATGATGCAGCCGGAAAGCTGAATAACTTTACATTTAAAAATATGACGATGATTGATGAGAAGAATGCGGAAGTAACAGCTATCTTCCCGACAGGTATCGACGGACGTCAGGCACAGATTGGCGTCAAAAATATGACAAAGGGTATTCCGTATTATCAGGCAAAGTTAAACGAGCTGGTGCGTGTATTCTCCAAGTACATGAACGACCTGACAAGCGCGGGTGCAGATGCCGATGGAAATCCGGGACTTGATGCATTTACCGCACAGGCACCGGATGGACACGATTTCGTATTGAAGGGCAGCATGCAGGGAACCGGAACGATCTCTTCCGGCGACGACAGCTATTACCGTCTGAACGGACTGAACTGGGAGCTGAACCAGCAGTGGAAGACCGATCCGAAGAAGATTGTTGTGTCTTACAAGGAAGATATCGATCAGGGCAACATAGAGGCAAGGGGCATCTTAGAAAAGATGATGGCTGGACTGACGGATACATCGATGTTCCAACAGGGTAATGTCTCACATTTCCTGCAGGCAATCACAACAAACATGGCGGTCGATACAAAGAAAAATGAGGTATTTGCAGCAAATCAGGATGATATCCGATACACGATCGATAACCAGAGAGCATCTATTTCCGGTGTCGATAAGAACGAGGAAGGTTCGAATCTGACGAAGTTCCAGGAACTGTACCGGCTGGCATCTAAGGTAATATCTGTATTGAATGAAGTATATGACAAACTGATTAACGAGACTGGTGTATAAGGCTGACGCCTTGGAGGTAGGAATATGAGAATTACAAATCAGATGATCTCCAATAACTCTCTGCGAAACATGCAGAAGACTATGGCAAATGTGGACAACCGCACAACGCAGATGGAGACGGGAAAGAAAATTACAAAGGCATCCGAAGATCCGGTTGTTGCTGTGCGTGCTTTAAAGCTTCGTACGATGGTAACGCAGCTGGAACAGTACAAGGATAAGAATATCGGTGATGCAGAGTCGTGGCTGAAGATTACGACAACCTCTCTGGACAACATCACTTCACGACTCAAAGATATCCAGAGCTATTGTACACAGGGCTCGACGGATTCGTTCAATACCTCAGACAGAAGTGCGATCATTGATGTGTTAAAAGAGATGCAGGATATGATCAACAGTGAGGGAAATTCAACATACGCTGGACGTTATATTTTCTCTGGCTATAAGACGGATCGTTCTCTGGCATTTAACGAGACAGAGGATATCAAGAAATATTCTTATAAGATCACACAGCATCTGAATGCGGATGATCTGGATATGAAAACGGTCGTATTAAACGGCGTGAACAATGAAGATGTAGATGGGATTCTGGCAGGCACAAGTACCTATGTAAAGCCGGACAAGGAACAGGTCTATCGCCTGAATCTGGCATATGAGGGCATTTCAAGTAAGGATAGTCAGGGCAATGCAGCACTTTCCCTGAAAGCACTGGACGCAAATGGTAACACGATCGATCTGAGTGGATTTACCCAGACGGTGAAGACAACGGCGGATGCAGATACGTATTATCAGGTCGGACCGGACGAGATCAACATCATCGAGGAGACTGGCGAGATCATCTTCGGTGAGAATGTGTACAACACACTCAAGCAGGCGGACGATATCGTAGTTGACTACGCAAAAAATAAGTTTGAGGCAGGTGACCTCCGCCCGGAGCACTATTTCGATTGTACGCAGTACACGGAGCAGTCGGATGGAAGTATTAAGACTGTGGACTACGATACATATGACCGGACGCAGGCGATTTATTATGAAGTGAATTTCAGCCAGAGTATTCAGGTCAACACTGAGGGAAAGAACATCATCAACGATGATATGAGCAACAACATCAATGATCTGATCTATACATTGCAGGAGTTAGATGCGGCAGAGAAGACAGAGAAGAAGTTAAAGAGTATGCTGGAGGACAACCAGTATGCATCGAATGATGATGCGGTCAAGCAGATCAATGCCATGCTGGAAGATATCAATGTCGAGATTGCCATCAAGAAAGAGACGATGCAGAAGACATTTGCGAAGAACATCACGAACTTCCAGGGATATATGGATCAGGTATCTGCGATCCAGTCCGATGTCGGAAGCCGTATGACAAAGCTTGACATGATCAGGACTCGCGTGACAGAACAGTACAGCACATTCAAGGAATTGAAGTCTGAAAATGAGGATGTGAGCACGGAAGAGGCAGCATTGAACTTTAAGGAAGCGAATGTCGTATATGAGGCAGCACTTGCAGCTACAAGCAATCTGGTCAGAGCGTCGTTGTTGGATTACCTATAGAGAAGTCGTTATTATTTTGTAGAACGTGGTTCCTAAATTTTGAGGAGGGATAAAATATGGTAGCAGAAACAAGATTATTTGGCACAGTCGACATCGCGGAGGACAAGATCCTGGAGTTCCCGATGGGGCTGATTGGTTTCGAGAATTTAAAGAAATTTGCGATTATTTATGACAGCGATCGGGAGGAGCGTTCGAAGATCAGCTGGTTACAGTCGATGGAGGAGCCTGCATTGGCACTTCCGATCATCCATCCATCGGAACTGATTGATGATTACGGTCCGATTGTGGAGGATGAGCTGATGAAGAACATCGGAGATCCGGCAGATGCGGATATTCTGATGTTTGTTACACTGTCGATTCCTTCAGACTTAACGAAGATGACAGCGAACCTGAAGGCTCCGATCATCATCAATACGGAGGGCAGAAAAGCCATCCAGGTGATCGTGGAGAACGAAGATTACAAGGTGAAATTCAATGCTTACGAGGCAATCCAGAAGATGAAAGAAAAGGCAGGTGAGTAATATGTTAGCACTATCCAGAAAACAAGGCGAATCCATCGTGATAGGCAATAACATTGAGATCACTGTGCTCGAGGCGAAGGGCGATCAGGTAAAGATTGGTATCTCCGCACCGAAGAGCGTGCCTGTCTACCGCAAGGAAATTTACGCACAGATTCAGGAAGAAAACCGTGAAGCCGTGGCGAATCTCGACGTAGAAAGTTTGAAAAAACTCTTATAAAGTGGTAAAGTATGAGTGATTAGTTGACGATACAACTAGTAGGAAACTATAGGCGTATGCCGTTCATGGATGGAAGGCATACAAGGTTCACGCAAGGAGGCGTATAGATTATGGGAATGGATGGAATCGGAGGCGTAGGAGCCTTAAATGTAAGTTCACAGACAAGAGTGACACGTCCGCAGTCTGAGACGGTGGATGTGAACACAGGCAGTACTGCTAACCAGCAGGTGCAGGCTGCGACTTTGCCACCGGTTTTTGGAAAAGGCAGTAGCGGCGATAATAATAGCAAGCCGGGTCAGCAGGATCGAGGTGCGGTACAGACCGATAAGGAAGTTGCACCGGACAAGATCAAGGCAGCGGTCGATGATCTGAACAAGACTGTAAAGCAGGCAAGTCCACTTCACCACACCCAGCTTAGCTTCAAGTATCATGAGGATACAAACCGGATTTCGATTACCGTTACAGATAGTGATACCGATGAAGTAATCCGTGAGATTCCGCCGGAGAAGACACTCGATATGCTTGCAAAGGCATGGGAGATGGCAGGACTTCTGGTTGACGAGCGTCGTTAAAGGAGAACCCCATCACGAACGAAGAGAGTGATATAGGAGGTATTAGTTATGGCAATGCGTATGACAGGTCTCGCGTCCGGTATGGATACCGAGAGCATGGTAAAAGAACTGGTCAGTGCCAGCTCTGAAAAAGTAAATAAAATCAAACAAAAAAAGCAGGACGTCGAGTGGAAGAAGGAGATCTGGAGCGGATTAAATACGAAGATCTACAACTTCTACAAGACGCAGCTTTCTGCATTTAAGACGGTCAGCAACTATAAGACGAAAAAGGCAACGGCCAGTGATGAGACAAAGGTATCCGTCAAAGCCGGTTCCGGTGCGACAAACGGTACACATTCGGTATCCGTCGAGCAGACAGCATCGTCAGCCTATCTTACGGGCGACAACATCAAGATAAAAGGGAATTCCTATACCAGATACAATGACGCAGGACTTGCTACAAAGTTTGCGGATATGACAGATGTGTCCGGACAGAATCTGAGTCTGGCAGGACAGAAGATCTCTATCTCCGATGGAACCAACACGGTGGAATATGAGCTTGGCGGAACCGGGACAGATGGTGTTGCATCCCTTTCCGAATTGAACGAGAAGCTTGCGAAGGAAGAGAACTTCAAAGGCTTGTCTGCAAGCATTAAGGACGGAAAGCTGATATTCACGAACACAACCGCGAAAACAGCAGACGATGGCAGCAAGAGTGGAACAACTTATACTGTGAAGGCAGATGCGCTTGGCATCGATGGTACCGTCGGTTACGACAAGGATGCAGCAGCCGGAAATACCGTGAGCGCTGCATTTACCGCGAAGGTGGCAAATAACTTTACAAGCGCAGATATCTCGGGAACCACGAAATTAGCGGATCTTGGAATCAAGGTTGGAACAACATTCTCAGTCAATGGCAAGGATTTTGTTGTAGATGACAAGTCAACGATCAATGATTTCACGACAGCTGTCTCCAAGATGGGTGTCTCCGCAAGCTTCGATGCCGCACAGGGAAGATTCTATGTCAATGCATCGAAGACCGGTGCTGCCAATGATTTCAATATCACATCGAGTGATGCGAGTGCATTGGAGGCACTGGGACTTGGCAGTGGTTCTAAGAAGGTGGATGCAAGAGATGCCATCATCTATTATAACGGCGTCAAATACACGGGTGACAGCAACACGATGACTATCAACGGCATGACCATCACTGCAAAGGCAAAGACCGATACAGATGTGAATGTCGAAGTATCTGCAGATACAGATGCCGCTTATAATAACGTCAAGAAATTCGTGAAGGCTTATAATGAGCTGATCGATGAGATGAACAAATACTATAGTGAGAAGGATGCCGGGTATGATGCCTTAACAGAGGATGAGAGAAGCAAGCTGTCCGACACGCAGATCGAGAAGTGGGAAGAGAAGGCAAAGCAGGGATTGCTGCGCCGGGATTCTACATTGCAGACACTGCTTACCAATATGCGATCCACTTTGAATAAGGGTGTGACTGTGACGCTGGCAGATGGTACAACACAGACGATGTCGCTTGCATCGATCGGTATTGTGACAGGTGATTATTCTGAGAATGGTAAGCTTCATATCATGGGCGATCCGGACGATGAGGAGTATGCATCACAGGAGAACAAGCTCCGTGCGGCACTCGAAGGAAATGACAACTTAGTCAGCCAGATTATCGGTGGAACGACAGACAATAAAGGCGTCGGAACACAGATGTATGAATATCTGCGGAAGTCGATGGCCCGTATTGAAGGAACCAGAAGTTCACAGACTTTCTACAATGATAAGACACTTGATAGTGAGATCGACGATTATGACGATGAGATCGACAAGTGGGAAGAGAAGCTGCAGAACTTAGAGGATAAGTATTACAATCAGTTTTCCAAGATGGAAGCTGCAATGGCGAAGATGCAGAGCCAGCAGTCATACCTGTCATCCCTGTTCGGCGGTTGATGTATCAGAATATAGATACGGCATCAGATAAGAATTACCTGTTATAACAGCACGGGAAACGTATGGGGTATAACAGTTATTGGAGGGTCATAAAATGGCATATAATACAGCGGCAAAAGCATATGGGAATAACCGGATCGAGACAGCGACACCGGCAGAGCTTACTCTGATGCTCTATGAGGGAGCAGTGAAGTTCTGTAACATCGCGATCGTGGCACTCGAGAAGAAGGACTATGAGAAAACGAATGCGAATATCCAGAAGTGCCGAAACATCATAGTGGAACTCACGTCCACATTAAATATGAAGTATCCGGTGGCAGAGGACTTCAAGCGGATGTATGATTATATCTTTGCGCTTCTCGTGGAGGCGAATCTAAAGAAAGACATGGAGCTTCTGAACCGTGCGCTTGAGGAACTTCGCGGTATGCGGGATGTGTGGAAAGAAGTTATGAAGAAAGCCAAGGGACCGCAGTTATCGTTAAGCTAGGAGGCAGTTATGGAACAAACCGGAACCTATGTGAAGATCTTGCGGGAATCATTAGAGCGAAAACGGCGATATCTCACAGAGCTGTTGCAGATTACAAACGAACAGTCGATGATTGCGACAGCAGAGAAGTTTGACGATACCCGGTTTTCTGAGATTGTTGAGAAGAAGGATGTCCTGATTGATAATATCAACGAGATCGATAAAGGGTTCTCCGCGGTCTACGACCGTGTGCGGACGGAGATACAGGCAGATCCGGTTTCCTACCGGACTGATCTGAAGGCGATACAGGAGTTGATCCGCACCTGTGTGGATCTGGGTATGCAGATCAAAGTAGTGGAGGAACGAAATCGCGCAGCGATGGAACAGGTATTCGCTACGAAATTCCAAGGTGTGCGTCAGATGAAGCAGTCCAAAACCGTCGCGAATAAGTATTATAAGTCGATGGCAAATGGTATGGTAAACGATTCTCTGCTCTATGATCAGAAAAAATAAAAATATCTTAAAATATTTCAAAAAGGGGTTAAGGATATCTATCCGGGACCGATATATAAGGTGTAAAGAACAAAACGAGTTCCAATAAACAAGGTTATTACCCGAGCGGGTTCTAACATACATACTATTCACGGGGCACAAGCCCCAGTACTTCTCGCAAGGACGCGGGAATAAATTCAAGGAGGAATTATTATGGTAGTACAGCACAATTTGCAGGCAGCAAACACAAACAGAATGTTAGGTCAGAATGTTAAGGCGGTATCTAAGTCAACTGAGAAGTTGTCTTCCGGATATCAGGTTAACAGAGCCGCTGATGATGCAGCAGGTCTTTCCATCAGTGAGAAGATGAGAAACCAGATTAGAGGTATTAATCAGGCTGTTAAGAACTCTGAGGATGGTGTATCTCTGATCCAGACAGCAGAAGGTAATATGAACGAGATCCACAGCATCCTTCAGCGTATGGGTGAGCTTGCTACAAAGGCAGCCAACGATGTTAACGCTACAGAAGATCGTAAAGCAATCGCAGATGAGATGACTGAGCTTAGAAATGAGATCGATTCTATCTCTTCTAAGGCAGCATTCAACGGCACAAAGCTTTTGACAGGTGATTTCAAGAGCAAGTTCCTTCAGGTTGGTGCAAATGCAAAAGAGAACATGGAAATTGCAATTAAGACCATGAACACAACGGCCTTAAAATTGAGCAAAGGAGATGTTAGTGTATCTTCACATGCGTTGGCATCACATGCAATGTCGCAGATTTCATCAGCAATCAAGACTGTATCAGCAGCTCGTTCAGAGCTTGGAGCTAAGCAGAACAGACTTAACTACACGATCAACAACCTTGAGAACTACTCAGAGAACCTGACATCTGCAGAGTCACAGATCCGTGATACAGATATGGCTACTGAGATGACAAACTACACGAAGAATAACATTCTTCAGCAGGCAGCTCAGTCTATGTTGGCTCAGGCAAATCAGTCTACACAGGGTGTACTTTCATTACTTCAGTAATTGCAAATTATTGACAAGATATAGCTGGCTCGCTTGCGGGTCAGCTTATTTTGTTATAAGATAAAAGAGAGGGATAACTATGGACCAGAGAATCGGGGAAACATGTGACAAATTGACAGAAATTGCAGATACCTTATATCAGGGTAATACAGTGAAGGGAATCGCAGATATGGGAACGATCATTCTGGATCTGACGATAATCTGTGACTTAATACAAGATGAAGCGGTTAAAGTGAAATTGGTACAGGATGCGCTGACACCAATCCTACAGGCGATGGAAGCCCGGGATGGTATATTGCTTGCGGATGTAATAACGTATGAACTGCTTGAACTATTGCAGTCTCTTGAGGATTAAGTGATTATGATATATGAACAGAATTTAAGGCAATTAGAGTCCGCGCACTACGATATATATGAGAAAATAAGCGAACCGGATTTTACTTGGGATGAAGAACGGGCGCAGATGGAATATGCAAAAAATGGGGAACCGGTGCTTATATATATTTCGGATGATGGTTCGAAGGAATATCTGAGCTCTCGTTATAATCCGACGAGAGAAGCAGAAAAATATATGGAAGACAGCGTTGATTTGCCGGAAAAAGCGACGCTGGTGTTGATGGGATTTGGAAATGGTGCACATATTCGAGAATTTATGTCAAAATCAACGAGGGATGACACGAATTGTATCGTATTTGAACCGAGCAGGGATATATTCATGCGCGTCCTGCATGATATTGACATAACAGATATATTAGAAGATAAGAGAGTCCATATCGTGGTGAATGAGATAAATGATGAGATGGCTGGAATCTATGCGGATATATATATTTATTCGGAAAACCAGAAGACCAACAAGCATATTTCCCTGCCAAAATATCGACAGTTATTTTCGGAACCATGTAATCAGTTTCTGGAAATCTTAAAAAATAGATACGAAGATATCGAGGTTGAGAAAAATACGATACGCGCCTATGGAGAACAGGCAGCATATAATGGGATTCAAAATCTATGTTACCTGCCGGGGTGCTATAGTAGTGCGGAATACATAGGAAAGTTTCCGAAGGAACTGCCGGGAATTGTCGTTGCGGCAGGACCTTCTCTGGAAAAAAATGTGGAGCTGTTAAAAAAAGCAAAGGGACATGCTTTGATCATTGCCGTTGATACAGCGGTAAAGACGGTGATGCGTCATGGAATCATTCCGGATATGGTAATATCCATTGATAATCATAAACCAGTTCGACATTTTGAGGTTGCAGGATTGGCAAAGGTTCCTTTCTTAGCGGAAATGGCTATGAATACGGAGGTTTTGGAGTTCCTGCAGCCGGAAAAGCTTATCTTTTATTCGGCAGATACACCGGTGTGGGGTAAGCTGTTTAAAGAAGTGGGCAGCGAGATCCGACAGATCTATGCGGGAGGAACGGTTGCAATCGATGCGATGGCGAATCTGGTTGAATGGGGATTTCAGACAATTATCATGGTAGGACAGGATCTGATGCTGACGGACAATAAATTCCATGCCGGTGAAGGCGAGATAAAGGACATGTCAGACCTGCCATACAGAGTAGTAAAAGTAATAGATATATATGGAAATGATGGTTATACGACTGCAGATTTCAATATTTATATTCGGGAGATAGCGAAGGTTGCCGGACGTTTTGATGTGAGATTTATAGATGCAACCGAAGGCGGTGCACTTATAGAGAATACAGAGATCATGACGCTGCAGGAGGCAATCGATACATATTGCACGAAAGCGTATGATATTGATGGTTTGGTAAATGATAATCGCCGCCTGTTTGTAGGATCGCAAAAGGAACTGCCACTGCAGAAACTGTACGAGATGAAAGAACATTTATCCAGTATGAAGGAATCTTTGGAACGTGGGATTGATGCCTGCGAGCAGGGACGCAGCTTGCTGGAACATAAGCAATATGATATACAGAAGCTAAAGGCAGTGAATGCAATTCTTGAGGACGTAGATGCCCAGTATGCGGAGTTTGATGAAAGCGTTTATGTATTGAAATGTGAACCGATGGGCTATTATGAGTTTGAGGATGCGTTTTACGTTGTCGAGGATGACCATATTCAGGAGGCTATCCGGATGTATGAAAAGTCTTCGAAGTATTACCAGAGTATCGCCGAAGGAATTTCCAAGGTAAAGGGTATGGTCGATCAGGCGATTGCACGATGGAAGAGGATGTATGATCTTAAGTAGGAGAAGTCTATATGGACAATGGTCAACTGTATCAATTAAATCAGCGGTTGCAATACCTGTGCCGGTGTGTGGTGGATGTATTAAGATGTCAGAACTATTATACAGGGATGCAATATCTGAAAAACATTCGAACAGATCTGGAACAGTTTGTCAGCTGTGCGATTCAGGATCCTGATATTCTGGGAGAGAATATGCAGTTGTCGCTTGTGCAGACGCTACAGGCGGTGATGCAGGCACAGGAAAACGAGGATTATGTATTGCTTGCAGATATTATAGAGATGCAGCTTCTGATCGATTTAGATATGATTCAGAATAACCTGCGGGATCAATTGGCTGTGTTTGATGATGAATCTGAAATCTGGGCGAAGAATATTGCATGGATAAATAAAAATACAAATCTGGCAGATACGGCTGTTCGGATTCGTGAGGTCTGCAAACGGCAGTCCGATGCGCTGGGACGAGAGATCTGGACGGAGCAGACAAATACGGGAGCTAAGACGCTTGCTGCGAAGGATGCGAGGGGCGTGTATTATTTTCATAGTAATGTTGATCCATATTATGAGGCACGGCTATTTGCAGATTGGTACTATACACCGGAAAAAAGGGAATATGTAGTATACGGTCTGGGACTTGGATATCACGTGGAAGCCCTTTTGGATATGGATGTATCGATTACAATCCGGGTTTTTGAACAGGATATCAAAGTAATCTATTATTTCCTGCGAAGCAGACTACAAAATAAGATATTAACGAATTCGCATATTGAGATAATGTATGATCCGGAATGGAAGGAATTTGCAAAAAACTTAGAGACGAATCCGGTTGTTGTGGTTCATTACCCGTCTTTACGCCATATCGGACAGAAAAATATTCGCGAACGGATGGAATATATGTTTATCCGCGATAGCGGGATTCGCAATCAGCACAACCTGATGGTATCGAATTTCCGTGAGAACGAATTGCATTGTTTGCATAATGTAGATGAATTGCAAGAACAGTTTCGGGGGAAACGTGCAGTGATTGTGGCGGCGGGGCCTTCTCTGGATCGCAATATAGATCAATTAAAGCAAAAACCGTCGGATGTGTTGATAATCAGCGTAGGAACCGTTTTCCATAAGCTGATGCAATGTGGTATAGGTGTCGATTACGTGATCGTATCTGATGCGCAGCCGACGATTCGAGATCAGTTTTGCCGGGATTTCGATAGAAAGATACCTCTTTTGGTTCTATCAACGGCTAGTAAGTGTGTGGCGACAGAATATGCCGGAGAAAAATATATCATCTATCAAAAGGACTATCCGTTGTCGGAGGATGCTGCACGCGTCAAACGATGCAATACCTATGAGACTGGCGGTTCGGTATCCACGACGGCACTTGATGTCTGTCTGCGATTGGGTTGTAAATCGGTTGCCTATATAGGACTGGATCTGGCGTATACAGAAAGCCGAAGACATGCGGCTGGAACGACAGGGGTAGAACGCATTGATACGACGGATATGAAACTGGTCGATGGATATGAGCTTGTAGATGCTGATAATATGAAACACATGCAGGTTGCATCCTCACATTTGTTCGATATGTATCGGCAGTGGATTGAGAAACGGGTTTCCAAAGCTTCCGTCCCTGTATTTGACGCAACCGAGGGTGGTTCGATTATCAAAGGACTGGAAATTGTAACATTGAAAGATTATTTGCAGAATAACTAGATGGGAGGAAATATAGATATGCTGAATGGAAAAAATATCTTGATTACCGGAGGAACCGGATCTTTTGGCAATCATTTTGTCGATTATGTGTTGGAGCATTATAAGCCAAATAAAATTATCATATATTCCCGCGATGAATACAAGCAGTTCATCATGGCGAACAAATATAAGGAGCATAAGGATGTGCTTCGATTCTTTATCGGAGATGTGCGGGATAAGGCGCGGTTTACGCGTGCGTTAAATGACGTGGATTACGTGATTCATGCAGCGGCGATGAAGCAGGTGCCAGCGTGTGAATATAACCCGATTGAGGCGGTTAAGACGAATATCAATGGAGCTATGAATATCGTGGATGCGGTATTGGATTCTCCATCCGTGAAGCGGGTGGTGGCACTCTCTACAGACAAGGCGGTCAATCCAATCAATCTGTATGGAGGAACAAAGCTGGTATCCGATAAGTTATTTATCGCAGCAAATGCATATGTGGGAAATCGGGATTTGAATTTCTCGGTTGTGCGTTACGGAAACGTAGCAGGCAGCAGAGGCTCGGTAATTCCGTTCTTCCAGAACCTGATTGATAAGGGAGAACGTGCACTTCCGATCACAGATTATCGTATGACACGGTTCTGGATCGATCTGGAGCAGGGTGTAGAGCTTGTTATTAAGGCTTTGTCTGAGGCAAGAGGTGGTGAGACTTTCATATCGAAGATCCCATCCTTCAAGATTACGGATCTGGCACAGGCGATGCTGCCGGCCTGTGAGATGCCGGAGGTTGGAATCCGGGAAGGCGAAAAACTGCATGAGGTTATGGTAACAAAGGAAGATTCCATGACGACATATGAGTATGATAAGCACTATATCATTTATCCGCATTTCGATTGGTGGAAAGATCGTGGAAATGTAACAGGAACGAAAGTAGAACAGGGATTTGAATATAGTTCGGGCAAAAATACCGAATGGCTGGATGTAGAGGCATTGAAAGAACGGCTGAAGAAGATGAAGGGATAAAAAGTGAAAAAATCAATACAGATCGGTAAAAATTACATCGGACAGGGGCATCCAACCTATATTGTAGCGGAGATGTCAGCAAATCATAATATGGATTTTGAACGCGCGAAGGCAATTATAAAGGCAGCGGCGCAGGCTGGTGCAGATGCAATCAAGATTCAGACATATACACCAGATACAATTACGATCGAGAGTGATAAACCAGCCTTTCGAACAAAAGGAATCTGGGAAGGACGGACGTTATATGAATTGTACGGAAAGGCATATACACCGTGGGAATGGCAGGAGGAGCTGCAGACCTATGCGCATGCGTGCGGGATTGATTTCTTTTCTTCTCCGTTTGATTTGACAGCGGTTGATTTCTTGGAAAATCTGCATGTATCGGCGTATAAGGTGGCGTCCTTTGAGATTAATGATATTCCATTTATAAGAAAGATTGCAAAGACCGGGAAACCGATTATTATGTCCACAGGAATTGCGTATCTGGAGGATATTGATCTTGCGGTTCGGACATGTTTGGAAGAGGGAAATGATCAGGTGATTCTGTTAAAATGCATATCTTCTTATCCGGCACCTTACGAGAATATGAACTTGAATGTAATTCCGAATATGAAGGATACATTTGACTGCATATGCGGTCTGTCAGATCATTCGATGGGAACCGAAATTGCAGTTGCCGCAGTTGCGCTGGGAGCGAAAGTAATTGAGAAGCATTTTACCTTATGCAGAGCAGATGGCGGAGAGGATTCACAGTTTTCCATGGAACCACAGGAATTTAAGAGCATGGTACAGCAGATTCGAAACGTGGAGAAAGCGTTAGGGACTGTAACATATGCACTGAATGATGCACAGATAGACAGCCGGATATATTCCCGATCCCTGTTTGTCGTGAAGGATATCAAGCAAGGGGAAGTATTCACTCCGGAAAATGTCCGGTCGATTCGCCCGGGGATTGGCATGCATACAAAGCATTGGGATGAAATTCTGGGAAAACACGCGCGATGCGATATTGAAAAAGGGACACCGATGGATTGGAAATATGTGGAGTAGGATATGACGGAACTAGAGCAGGCAATCAGTGAGAAATTTCATAGACCTTATGCAGTTTTTACGGGAAATGGAACAACCGCGATGTATCTGGCATTTCAGGCATTGGAGCTTCAAGCGAAGAAAGTTTTGTTCCCGGGGATTTCGTGTACGAACCCGGTAAATGCCGCTATTTTTGCGGGATACGAGGTAGATTTTTGCGATATCAATCTGAAAGATTATACTATTGATACAGATGAATTAGAGCGACTGCTTCGGACAGGACAGTATGGAATTGTGGTGCCTACACATATTTATGGACATCGATATGATGAAGAGAAAGTTCGGGATTTGTGCAGGGAATATCAAGCAGTGTTGTTTGAAGATGCAGCACAATCTTTTTATGTGAGTGAATCAGCAGATTTGTCGGTGATGAGTTTTGGACATACGAAGGTATGTGATACACCGCTTGGTGGAGGCGTGATTTTGACAGCGGACGCACATCTGGCGGAAAAGATAGCCGGGGGGCGTATGAAATTAGAAGATAAACAAAGTCTGCCGGATACATTATTTGATGAATATCGAGAACGGTATTACGCTATTACGAAAGCAGGATTGACCTGGGAAGAACGCAACAAACGACTGAGAGAATTGCAGCTTGATAGCCGACAGTATTTTATATATGATCTGCAGGATAATCCGGCTATTATTAAAGAATTGAAAGTGCTGGAGGAGACGGTTGAGAATCGACGACAAAAGGCACTTATCTATGAAAATGAGCTGCAGAAACCATATGTGATTCAGGCGAAGAAAGATGATCTTTTCTGCTGGCGGTATACGTTTTTGTATAAGGGAAATCGTGATGAACTTTTGAAACGCACGCGGGAAAGAGATATTGATATCAGCAGCTGGTATGTGTCTCTGGCGGGAATCTATAAAGGTGAGCATTTAAAGAATTCGGATGAATTGGAGAAGCGGGTTGTGAACTTGTGGGTGGATGCCTCGCATGGAGTAAAAAAGATTCGGGAGGACATTGCCTCGATCAACCGGATTATGGAGGAAGAATATGCAGGATAGCAGAAAGCAATGGACGACAATGCATCAGAATAACCGATACAGACCCAAGTATCCATCAGAGACGGTTGTACAGTTTGTCTTCCGCAATTTTGTCCGTGATGGAAAGACGAAAGTGCTGGATCTTGGATGTGGTGCAGGAAGACATGTATTTTTTATGGGAAAAGAGAATATTATTCCGTATGGACTCGATTTTTCGGATGAAGGGATTCGTTATACGAAGGAGATGCTGATCGCACAGGGAATGGAGCAGTATGCGGAGAATGTGCAGGTTGGAACTTTGACGGATCTGCCATATGAAGATGAGTTTTTTGATGGGATTGTATGTTATGGAAGTTTGTATTATCTGGATTGGAAATCGATAGGACAGGCTGTAACAGAGATGCGGCGTGTCTTAAAAAAAGGCGGGAAGCTGTTCCTGGTTGTGCGTTCTATAGAGGACTATCGATATAAAACGGAATGGGCATTGGAAGGAGAACCACATACGATTATTGTGCATGAGGAAGATGATAATAAATGTGCACATAGTGAAAATGGTATGTTGATGTATTTCTTCGATGAACAGGAACTGCGTGGATTGTTCGATAAGTTTGAACATTTGGAAATTGATTATATCAAAGAGACGCATGATAATCAGAAATTCTGTGACTGTAATTATATATTGACAGCAGAGAAGTAAAGGAGAGATGGAATGATGGTGCTTTCCGGACATCAGCCGAATTACTGGCCATATCCCGGCCTGATCGGCAAGATAATGAAATCAGACAAGTTTATGTTTGTAACAAAAGTTCAGTTTGAGAAGAAGAGTTGGCAGAAGCGAAATCGCGTCCGAACCAAAGAAGGTTGGACATATATACAGATTCCTACAATCACAAAGGGAAAGATGGAGCAGAATATCTGTGATGTCATGCTCAACAATACGGAAGATTGGAAAGAAAAAAATTATAAAACGATTTCTCTTCTATATGGAAAATCGCCATATTGGAAAGAATATAAAGATTTTCTGGAGGATCTGTATTCCAGAAATTGGGATCGGTTAATGGACATTGATATCTATATTATGGAATATTTGTTTCGACTGCTGGATGTTCAGACGGAAATTTCATATGACCGGGATTATGAGTTTGAAGGGAAAAAGACGGATATGCTGGTAGATATGTGCAGGAAGACCGGATGCGATACCTATCTATCCAATCTCGGGAGTTCTGCATATGTGGATATATCCTGCTTTACAACGCAGGGATTAAATCATCGGTATATTAATTATGTGGGAGAACCATACAAGCAGCAGTTTCCGGGATTTGAGGATGGACTTACAATTCTGGATATGCTTATGAACTGTGGAACAGAAAAAACAAAAGAGATACTGATGAAAGATTCGAATTACCAGTTTAGTGAGATAAATAAAGATCTATAGGCAGGTGCTCATATGAAAAATACAGTGGCAGTCATAACTGCTCGTGGGGGAAGTAAAAGAATCCCGAAGAAAAATATAAAAGAGTTTTGCGGGAAACCAATCATAGCATATGCGATTCGGGCAGCGATTGCAAGCAACATATTTGATGAGGTTATGGTATCTACGGACAGCGAAGAAATTGCAAAGATCGCACGAGACTATGGTGCCGTTGTGCCATTCATGCGCAGTGAGAAAAATGCGGACGATTATGCAACGACGGAAGATGTGATCATGGAGGTTGTAAATCAGTATAAGGAGCGGGGAAAAGCGTATGCATATGTATGCTGCTTATACCCGACAACACCGTTTATAACCAGTTCAATCCTGAAGGAAGCAGTGAAAATTATGGTGCAGGAAAATCCTGCAGTCGTAATACCGGTTGTGCAATTTTCATATCCTCCACAGCGTTGTTTTGTCATTGATGAAAATGGGTATGCAAGGTTTAAATATCCGGAATATGTAAAGACCCGCTCGCAGGATTTGGAGAAGCAATATCATGATGCAGGACAGTTTTATATTTATCATGTGGAAAAGCTGTTTGCGCATAATGGTATCATTGAAGATGATTTTAAACCAATCATACTTCCGGAAATGTGTGTGCAGGATATAGACACGTTGGATGACTGGAAGATGGCAGAGATGAAATACCGATTGGTACATAGCGAGGTATAATAACATGATTTATATTCGTACTGATGCGAATCATGAGATTGCAACCGGACATGTGATGCGCTGTCTGACAATCGCCGAAGAATTAAAACGGGAAAATAGAGACGTTTGCTTTGTGGTTTCAGACGAAGCATCGTTACCACTTATCAGGCAGAGAGCATATCCTGCCTTAGTTATGCAGGATGATTGGAAATCTCCGGATATAGACCGAGAGTTTTTCGAACTATGTAAACGTGCAGGCAAGCAGGATATTTTACTTGTCGATTCATATTATATTACGAACGAATATCTGAAGCGGATGAAGTCGATATTCAAAATCGTAGTGTTTGATGATTTATTTTCTGAGAAAAAAGATGCAGACATTCTGATCAATTATAATGCGTTTTACCGGCAGTTTGATTATGCAGAGAGATATAGAGATTCCAATTGCAAATTGTTATTGGGAGAAAAATATGTTCCATTACGTGAACAGTTTCGGGAGACAGAAAAGCAGGAACGAGTGCGTGATTGCGCAGGGATGGAAGTCCTTCTGATGTGCGGAGGAGGCGATCGGTACAATATGATTCTGGGTGTGTTGCAAGACCTATATCAACACGAAGAATCGACGTTTTCCAGATGTAATTGGAATGTTGTGTTCGGAAGCTATTATCCAAGTAAGGATGAACTTACCGCGTTTGCAGATATGCATGAAAATATTTCTGTGATGGAAAATATATCTAATATGGCAGAGGTGATGAGCCGGAGTGATCTGTGTGTAACAGCTGCAAGTACGGTGCTTTATGAGTGTTGTGCCATGTTGGTGCCTACGATATTTTTTGTTGTTGCGGATGATCAGATTTACGATGCCGAGTGTTTTTCAAAAGATCAGATGATGCTGTACTGTGGGAATTTTGCGACAGAGAAAGAAGGATCTTTGATACAGTTTGAAAAGCAATTTCCATTAATAATATCGAATCAAGAGAGACGGCAGGATATGAAAGAGAAAATGCATCGGTTTTCAGATGCGGATGGCGCGAAGAGAATCGTTGCGGCGATGTTAGACAGAGAATGAGCCAAAGGAGGAATATGATATGAAAAATGCAATTATATTAGCTGCAGGAAAATCAAATCGTTTCGCACCTTTTACGTATGAAAAGCCGAAGGGGTTATTTAAGGTTCGCGGAGAAGTATTGATTGATCGGCAGATAGAACAACTGCGGGCGGCTGGAGTTCAGCAAATCGTCGTTGTTGTCGGATTTATGAAGGAACGCTTTTTCTATTTGGAAGAAAAGTATGGTGTTATTTTAGCTGTCAATAATTCGTTTGCAACAAAGGGAAATCTATATTCTCTTTATGTGGCGAGAGCGTATCTGGGGAATACATATATTTGCTGTGCAGATCATTATTTTCTGGAAAATCCTTTTTTGAACGATGATGATAAGTCTTATAGAGCCTGTGTGTGGAAGCATGGGAAGTTCAATGAATTTGCAGTTTCTATTTCAGATGTATCAGCGATAACCCATTTTTCTGTTGGTGGTGATGATTCCTATGCGATGGTGGGACCTGCATATTTCTCAGAATCATTTTCTAAAAAGTATGTACAGCTTATGGAGAAGGAGATTCATGATTTCGGTGTAGGGAATATGTTCTGGGAGGAGTTTTATGGCAGACACAGGGAGAGCCTTACCTTGTATGCCAAAATTTACCCGGAGGAGATATTGCAGGAATTTGAGAGCGTGGATGATCTGCGGCAGTTCGATCAGGATTTCTTAGATAATATTGATTCCTCCATTATTCGAAATATTGTATCTGTATTGCATTGCAATCCGCATGATATATTAAATATAGTAATCATACAAAAGGGATTGACAAATGTATCATTCCGATTTTGCGTAGATGGAAAAATATATGTATACCGTCATCCGGGAGGAACAGCGGTAAATCTGGTCGATCGGAAATCTGAGCTTTTGGCACAAAAAAAGGCTTATGAGTTAGGTTTGGATGCATCGTTTATTCATATGGATGTCAGTGGATGGAAACTGTCGTATTATGTGGATCAGCTTATTGATTGTGATTTAAGGGATGCGGATGTCCGACAGAAAGCTATGCAATATCTGGATAAGCTACATAAGGTTGTAGATATAGACGGGATGAAGCGATTCGATACGTATGAAGAAGCCGTAAAATTGATGCAGTTTGCAATGGTATCAAAAGGAAATCTATTTGAAGAATTTTCGGATTTTGTAACGAACAACAAAAAACTGCATCAATATGTGCAAACCGATGGACTTGCGAGATATGCAGTATGTCACAATGATGTATATAGTCCGAACTATCTATTTACGCAGGATAAACAACTGTATCTGATTGACTGGGAGTACGCGGGTATCAATGATGTGGCAAACGATATAGCGTGTATTCTCTGCAGGGGAGATTATACGGATGCAGAGGTGGAGCAATATCTGGAGGAGTATGTCGGTAGAGCATTGACAAAGGAAGAACATAGGCATTATATCGCTTGTATTGCGCTGTGCTCGTTCTACTGGTTTTGCTGGGGACTGTACAAAGGGGCAGTTAACGATGATGATGGCTTTTTCTTCCTGCCGGCATATAGAAGTTGTCGCAGATATATAAAGCAGGCATTGAAGGAATACGAGGAATAAATGATGAACATAGCAATGATTCTGGCTGGCGGATCCGGAACGCGCCTGGGCGCAGATCGCCCGAAGCAGTTTGTGGAGATTCTCGGGAAACCGGTTCTGGTTTATACAATTGAAATATTTCAAACGCATGCAGAGGTAGATGCAATTGAGATTGTCTGTCATCCGGACTGGCAGGAATATCTCGCAGAGCAGATTGACAAATACAATCTGTCGAAGGTGCAGTGGATTGTAGACGGTGGCGACAGTTTTCAGACATCCGTGATGAATGGTATGCATTTTTTGAAAGAGCGGATATCCTTGGAAGATATTGTAATGATTCAATATGGTGCTGCTCCGTTTACAAGCGGGGAGATTGTATCCGATAATCTTCGTATCTGTAGACAGCATGGGATGGCGGCTGCATGTACGCCGTGTTATCAGTTGATGGCAACAAATGACGGAGATGGAATTAGTAAAAATTGGGTAGATCGAGATAAGTTTATCCAGATTGCATGCCCGCAGAGCTTTCGCTTCGAATACCTTCTGGATATATATGAACAGGCAGAAAAAAAAGATTTGTTGAAGAAAACCGACCCGCATACAACTAGCTTAATGGGAACGCTTCATCTGCCGATATATCAATCGTATAGTAATCAGACGAATATTAAAATAACAACCAAAGAAGATTTGGATTTGTTTGAGGGATATGTATGGAAGCGGCAGCAGGATGACCTGATAGGAGAAAGTGTATAATGCAGAAGAAAAAGAAAGTAAATAAATCTGAGTTTATAATGAAACGAAAAGATAATTATTGGTGGGAACAGACATTGGTGAAACTTCTGAAGCCGTTGATTATTCGACTGGTTGATTCTCCGATTACTCCTAATATGGTTACGTTGTTCAATATGTTGGTGGTGTTGCCGGTTATATGTGTAGTTGCCTATTTCCGGATATATTATCTTCTTGCTATCCTAATTCAGATTTATGCTTGCTTGGATATTGTGGACGGCAATCTTGCCAGAAATAAGAATATGAAATCTGAACTTGGAAGGAAATTGGATATTCTTGCGGATACAATTTTTTTTACGGTAGGATATACATTTGTTGGAATGGGGATGAAAGTTCACTGGGGATGGATTGTAGTATTTATAGGAGTACAGCAGATATATGGAATTATAGCCACATTTTTCATTGTTCCGAGATTGCAGAGAATAGAGAATTTCAAACATACGAAAGTAAAGCAGTTTTTCTTCGATAGAGGGATTATTTTCGGAATGGATGCGATTATGGAAACGCTGATTACATCAATCCTTTTGCTACTTCCAATACGTAAAGGAATCTTTATGATTTGTCCTATTTTGTGGGGGATAGATTTGATATATAGACTGTATGAGTTGCTATGTGTTAATAGAAATGTGAGGTAACAGACATGGAGAAATTAGCGATAAACGGTGGAATACCGGTGCGCGAGACAAAGATATACTATGGAAAACAGTGGATTGACGAGAATGATATTTACGCTGTAGATGAGGTTTTGCGCAGTGATTATGTGACGTGTGGACCGAAGACACAGGAACTGGAACGTTCTCTGGAGCAGTATACCGGAGCTAGACATGCGGTTGCAGTCAGTAACGGAACAGCTGCACTTCATTGTGCGTGTATGGCAGCAGGAATTGGTGCAGGAGATGAAGTGATTACAACACCACTCACGTTTGTAGCAAGTGCGAACTGTGCTTTGTATTGTGGAGCGAAACCTGTGTTTGCGGATGTTGAAGAGGATACATATAATATCAATCCGAGAAGCATAGAGGAGAAGATTACGGATAAAACAAAGGCTGTCGTTGCTGTGGATTTTACCGGACAGGCGGTAAAACATAGAGAAATTCGGGAAATCTGTGACCGACATCATCTGATATTTATCGAGGATGCGGCACATGCTATTGCAACAACATACAATGGTGTTCAGGTTGGAAACCTGGCGGACATCACAACGTTTAGCTTCCATCCGGTTAAGACGATTACCGGTGGTGAAGGGGGCGCTGTGCTGACGAACAGTGATGAGTTATATCAGAAAATTCAGCTTGTTCATACGCATGGAATCACACATGATCCGGTGCCTATGGAGGAACCGGTTCATGAAGGTCCGTGGTACTATGAACAGATTATGCTTGGCTATAATTATCGAATCACGGATATTCAGGCGGCTTTGATCGTCAGCCAGATGAAGAAACTGGATCGGTTTAAAGCGAGAAGAAAACAGATTGTAAAAATGTATGACGAAGCATTTGCGCAGATACCCGAAATTATTGTACAAAAGGAAATCGCAGAGTCAGATACATGCAGACATCTTTATATTATCCGGTTAGATATGGAGAAGTTATCCTGCACCAGACGAGAGTTTTTTGATGCGATGAGTGCGGAAAATGTACAGTGTCAGATTCATTATGTGCCGGTATATTGGTTCCCGTATTACCAAAAGCTTGGATATAAAAAGGGACTTTGCCCGGTTGCAGAGGAGATTTACAAAGGCATCATGAGCATTCCTTTATATCCGAAGATGACAGACAAGGATGTGCAGGATGTGATACAGGCCGTGACCAAGGTCGTGGGGAATTATCGTAGATGAGAACGGGGGGAGAAATAAGATGGATAAAACGATAACATGGATACAGAAAATACTGCGAATATGTGCACATATGGACGATTATACTGCGGAAGATGCGCAAATGATTTTTCCGGATATACATCATGAATATGTGCAGTTTTCAGTGCAGGAACAGCAAAAGATCAAGGATGTACTTCTGAGCCAGCTCGAAAAGAGAGATCTGTTGTTTGTGCTTTCGATATTGATAAAAAATGGGGCGGCAGATGTGTGGATGCCGTTGGCATTGCAAGTCGTAGAGGCATTAGATTTTGACCCTGTGATACGTAGTATGTTAGAGGTACAAGTGAATGCGGTGAGTCATACCCGGTATTTAGAAGCTAGAGCGTTTCATGCCAATACTGTTCAGAAGTGGGAGAAAAAGATTCCGATCATGCACACGTATAAAAAGGTTGCAGATCGAAATCAAAATAGAATCGTGATTGTCACAGAACAGTTGATATCTGAGTTGCACGCACCAACAAAATCAGTTTTGGAAATGGCGTATCTTTTGAAGCATGTCATGGGGTATGAGGTTTTGCTTGTAGTGCTTCCATGTAATGCCGGTGAGGTATATGATCTTTGGTATAAAGCATGTGCGATGAATGCGGACGATTGTTATGAGACTGCTCCAATTAGGAGAAGTTATAAAGGAGAAGAATTTTTTGGATATCAAGTCAGCATGGAAGTAGGGAATGTCCGGGATTATTCTATGATATTGTCCTATATTCTCGAATGGAATCCGTTATTTGTATTTAGTATGGGAACTATAAATCCGGTGGCAGATGTGCTGTCGAAATATACGACAGTCGTTGCGCAAAGCATGTCTACAGTATTGCCGGTGTCTGAGGCGCAGATCCTTATTGATCTGGGAGAAAATGATGCATTGCTTGCGCAGCTTCCGCAGAAATTTGTGCGGTTTTCGAAGGTTTCACATTATTTTGGGGAACCAAAGATGGTTCATACAAGAGAGATGTATGGAATCAAAGACGGTCAGTTTGTCTGTGTCGTCGTGGGAAACCGGTTGGAACAGGAACTAGATGAAGCATTCATCCACCTGGTGCAGAGTATAACGAGGCAAAATCATGAAGTGGCATTTGTATTTATTGGTGGTTTGGAAGAAAAAAAGAAGCTTTTGCAAGAGGCTATATCGCAGGCACAATTGTACTTTATAGATTATTGCACAGATCTGTTGGGGATATATAGGATTATGGACTTGTATGTAAATCCAGATCGAAACGGTGGCGGGTATAGTGCAGCAATGGCACTTGCGTCGAGCCTTCCGGTAATTACGCTTGATCATGGAGATGTAGCACTTCATGCGGGCTCTGATTTCTTGGTTCCCGATTACAACGAGATGCAGCAGGAAATTTTGCACTATGCAGAAGATTCGATGTATAGAGCACTACAACAGAAACAAGCAGAAAAATGTGCTGAATCAATGACAGAAGAAAAGATGTATCAGGACATGCAGAATAATATAAACAAGATAATAAAAGAGATTATATAGTAAAAAACATTTTATTTTGGGAGAAAAAATGATCGATTTTAACATAGCGCCTTATTCAGGTAATGAAATTGAATATATGATGCAGGCTGTTACAAACAAGAAGATCTGCGGGGATGGCCCATTTACAAAGAAATGTCATCATTGGTTTGAAGAACGGTTTGGCGCGCAGAAAGTGCTGCTTACAACAAGCGGCACAACGGCTCTTGAAATGGCAACCATTCTATGTGGCTTAAAAGAAGGGGACGAGGTGATTTTGCCTAGTTATACGTTCTCGAGTACAGCGACGTCTATCGTTCTAACCGGAGCGAAGCTGGTATTTGTTGATATCCGTCCGGACACGATGAATATTGACGAGACAAAAATCGAAGCAGCAATTACAGATAAGACGAGGGCAATCATGGTCGTGCATTATGCGGGCGTGGCTTGTGAGATGGATACAATCATGGATATTGCCAGACGACATAATCTGAAAGTGATCGAAGATGCAGCACAGGGCGTTATGAGTACATACAAGGGTAGATATCTTGGAACAATCGGAGACTTCGGATGCTACTCTTTCCATGAGACAAAGAATTATTCTATGGGAGAAGGCGGTGCCCTGGTTATTAATCATCCGGAGTATAATGAGAGAGCCGAAATCCTGAGAGAAAAAGGGACGAACCGGGCGAAGTTTTTCCGTGGACAGGTGGACAAATATACATGGGTGGATTATGGAAGCAGTTATCTGCCAAGTGATTTAAATGCAGCATATTTGTATGCCCAGTTGGAGAAGGCGGATGAGATTAATGAGAATCGATTAAAATCGTGGAATCATTATAATGAAGCGTTTAAGAATTTGCAGGAAGCGGGAAAGCTGGAATTGCCTACAATTCCGGAGGAATGTGTGCATAATGCACATATGTATTATATAAAATTAAAAGACTTAAAGCAGCGGACAGAATTCTTATCCTATATGCGGGAGAATGGTGTTTATACTGTATTTCATTATATTCCGCTTCATTCTTCCACGGCGGGGATGCGGTTTGGAACCTTCCGTGGGGAGGATAAATATACGACTTTGGAAAGTGAGCGGTTAGCTAGATTGCCGATGTATTATGGGTTGTCAGAAAAAGATTTGAAGTATGTTATAAAAAAAGTCTTAGAGTTTTTCGACGAATAATTGGGAGGAGACATGATATGATTTTAGTATTTGGAGCAACAGGATACGTGGGGAGGTATTTATGCCCATATTTAAAGAAAAAAGGATATGACGTTTTGGCGTTAGGAAGATCTGAGAAAGTTAAGAATTTCTTGGAAGATAGAGAAATAAAATTTCAATATTGTGATCTGGAAGATGAAAGTGCTTTTGACAAAATTGACACAAGCGATGTTGAAGCGATTGTTGATCTGTCAGCTTGCCTTGCGGAATTGGAGACGCCGGTTGAAAAGTTCTTTCGGGTTAATACGTTGGGCGCGTATAGAATTTTGGAATTTGCCAGACAAAATAATATAAAAAAGGTGATAGTTACATCGTCTCATAAGGTATATAACGATATAAATAAAGACGGAAAAATATCGGAAAAAGATGGTATATCATTTACAGGGGATCACTCTCCATATATAATTTCCAAAATTGCTGCAGAAAATTTTGTGGAATATTATAATAAAGATTTTGGAATGCAGGCGATTGCTCTTCGGTTAACAGGTGTTCATGGCTACGGTGAGATACTTGGTCATTTGAATGCGGATGGATCTTATGTAAAAAGTACGTTTGAAAAATTCTTTGAGGCGGCATTAAATGGAGACCGTATGGAGGTATGGGGAAACTGTGAGATAAAGCGAGATCATATTTACATAAAAGATGTACTGCGTGCAATCGAGGCGGCTATCACAAGCGAAAACGCGAAAGGAATTTATAATATTGCTACAGGGGTAGGATATTCGCAATTAGATGAGGCGTGGGCTCTGGCGGAAGTTTTTATGACAACGAAAAAATCAGAGGTCGTTGAATGCCCTGAAAAACCAGGTCTGAGTCGGGGATATATTTATGATATAAGCAAAGCGAAGCAGGAAATAGGATGGGAACCTGAGTATGTTGATTTGGTAGAAATGCTCCGGGATTATAAAAAAGAATGGAAGAGGAAGGAATACCATAATTACCATTATATTAGAAAAGAGGATCAACCGGTTACGTTATAAGTTATGAATGTATGGAGTTTGAAGGACAATTATTTTTGTACAGGAAGGGCAGCAACTGCTATCTATCTGATTTTGAAGGCAGAGAATATGCAAGGGAAAAAGGTGCTATTCCCTGCCAATATATGTTATGCGGCAATATACCCTGCGATTTATGCGGGGTGTGAACCTGTTTTTTGTGATATCGATCAAGTGGATGGAAATGTTACCTATGAAGGGGTTTGCGAATACATTGGTCAAGTAGCGGCAATGGTAATACCGCATATGTACGGGAATCCGGTGCAGGATATAGAAAAAATTCAGCAGTTATGTAATAGAAATAAGGTTCTTTTTATCGAGGACTGTGCATCGGCTATGGGGGCATCTGTGAATTCAGGAAGATGCGGTTCTTTTGGGGACTATTCCATATTTAGCACAGGTTATTCAAAGACCATAGATATTGGAAATGGCGGTTTTCTTCTGACAAACCGATCCATTGCGAAGATTCAAAGATATTATGAAGACTTACCGGTGTGGAATAAAGAAATCGAAGAAAACGAATCTTTCTTCTCAAAATTATATCGATTAATAAGAAATAATGATAAGCAGACACTGGACAAGTATATATGGAAAGGGATTCAAGACAATCTGAAAGATATGTTTTTGTATCAGTATCCTAAAATCGATGAACAAATACAACGTGCAGTCGCACAATTGGATGCAACCATAGGATTAAGAAGAAAGAAACAGGAACTCTATGAAAATCAGATTATTGAAACGGAGTTTATACGAAAATATACGTTTTATGATGGTGCTGTACCATGGAGATTCTGCCTTTTGGTTTCGGAAGAAAAAAAACGGATGCTGATTGATAAACTGTTGGAGAGGAAAGTTCCGGTCAGTGATTGGTACCCGGTTGTAACACCGATATTTGGAGCTGAAAACCCTTACGGTAATGCATATAGGATGGAAAAAAAGATCATCAATTTTCCATTACTGATCGATGATAAAGAAATACAAAGAATATGTAATATCATAAATCATTTAGATTTATAGAAAAAGGTGCAGATAATGAAAAAATTAGCAATTATAGGAGCCTCATATCTCCAGAAACCATTGATAGAGCGGGCAAAAGAATTAGGATACGAAACGCATGTTTTTGCATGGGCAGCGAATGATGTGGGCGAGAAGATCGCGGATTATTTTTATCCGATCAGTATCGTGGAGAAGGACGAAATTCTTGATGCATGCAGACAAATCGGAATCTGCGGCATTTGTACAATCGCGTCAGATCTGGCTGCAGTGACTGTAAATTATGTGGCTAATGCATTGGGGCTTCCAGGAAATTCAGAGGAAGCATCTTTGCTGGCAAGCAATAAGTACTGTATGCGTAAGGCGTTTTTTGCAGGAAATTGTCCGTCTCCAAAGAGTATTCGGGTGTCTTGCGTGGAAGATTTGAAAGATGTCCAATTGAAGTATCCTATTATTGTTAAACCATTGGATCGCTCGGGGAGCCGAGGCATAACAAAACTTCCGGATGCAGAAGGATTAGAAAAGGCGATTGCGGATGCAATCGAACAGGGATTTGAAAAATATGCGTTGGTAGAAGAATTTGTAGTTGGAGAAGAGTACAGCGTTGAATGTATTTCCTATCATGGCGAACACCATTTCCTTGCGATGACAAAGAAATACACCACAGGAGCACCTCATTTTATTGAGACAGGACATGTGGAACCATCTGGAGTGTCGGGAGATATGCTGGAACAGGTAAAACGGGTCGTGTTTCATGCGTTGGATACCTTGAAGATAACCGACAGTGCATCACATACGGAGCTAAAAATATCGGAATCGGGAGATATCAAGCTGATAGAAATTGGCGGTCGTATGGGCGGTGATTACATTGGCAGTGATCTGGTGCAGATGTCAACGGGAATTGATTTTGTACGTGCGGTTATTCAAGTTGCGGCCGGAGAAAAACCGGATTTGAGCAAAATGCAAAATACGGAAGTAGCGGCAGTTCGTTTTGTGCTTGATGAAAAAGATAAGGCAGCGTTGGAACAATTGGAGAAAGAACATCCGGAATATATCGTGAAGAAAGAGTTTCATGAGGGAAAAGGTGAGGTTGTAGACAGTTCCACAAGACGAGGTGTCTGCCTGATGCATGCAGATACATTTGAGAAGCTGAAGCCATATCTTCCGGATTAAGGAAATAACGATGGAAGTACATCGGAGGAGATAGAAATGCGTAACAAAACATTGAATATAGCTAAGAGAATCTTAAATGGCATATTTTTTCAATTTTAATAAAAAATTACCAATTTTATCTATTAAATTCCCTTGCTGCTCCAATGAAAGATGACATGTATCCTGTAATTTAGACACAGCAGTTTCCTTCGTGAGTTATTTTGTTTCATTTACACCATTATATGGACTTTATCAATATATTTCTATAAGGATGCAAAATCTACGATAGAACTGGAGTTTCTTGTCACGAATGAAGATGGTGTGATTCCGATTGAGGTGAAAGCAGGGAAGAAAAAAGCGAATTCCCTGAACCGTGTTTTGGAATCGGGTATTTGTAAATATGGTTACAAGTTAGCGTCTCAAAATGTTGGGGTAAGTGACAAACGGATTACAATCCCACTCTATATGCTGAAGTTTAATTTGTAGATTGACTATCAAAAAATCACCAAAGCCGGGCTTACAGCAGCCCGGCTTCCTTCAACATTGTCACAATTCTTACATCGTAACTGTGATATTCTTTCACTTTCTCGTATCCATTTTTTGCAATCTGTTTCCGCTCATCATCATGTTCCAGATAATAGTCGATTTTGGCGAGCATATCCGGGATGCTGTCATAGAGGACGATATCCTCGTCCGGGACGAAAATCTCCGGGATTTCAGATTGATAATTCGACAGTACGAAGCCGCCACATGCCATGAGATCGAAGATACGAAGTGGCAGTCCGGTTTTGATTGGGCGATTCGTCATATTCAGATTGATCTTGCTGCATTTGATGATCTGTGGCATCATATTGTTGGAATCTGCACCGCCACGACAGTTTACATAGGCAAGCGGTTTCGTGTCGCTCAGCGTCCATAGGTCAAATTGATAGTTAGTTCCCTGTTTCCGTAATTCCTCAAAATGCGCGCCAATTGCATTGCAGGTGCGGATGCGTTCCTGTTCGGTGCATTTGTATCCGAGGTAGGTGTCGGCAACGATGCCTTTCACATCTTCCGCGTAGTCTTCGCCAAGCGGTGCCCAATCGGCATATTTCTTGAATTCCTGCGCCCATTCATCCGTAATGGAATCTTCTAATAGATTATATCCATAGACATTTAACTGGGCATTAATAAGTCCGTCAACATAGCCGCGCATCGCATCCGGCAGATCTTTTTCGATGGAATTGTAGCGTGTTTTCTCAGAGTACAACGAACCGACAAAAGAAACATCACAGTCGTAATTTTGATGATCTTCGGCGGTTACCTTTATTTCGTCCCATGTTGCAACATCTGCGCCCATTGGCAGATGGAAGATACAGTCCGGGTTGACCGGGGCGAATTTCTCCCATTGCATACGATCTAAGACGAAGATTCGGTTTGTGGGGTAGGCAATCGTCTCGGAATAGAGCTGGAAGCTTGGGCAGTCGACTGTCCAGGACAGATACGGTAGTTTAAACACCTTGCAACACCGCGCTACGATTGGCTGAAAATTCACGGAGAACACACAGGACGCATCTGGATTTTTCTGAATCAGATCCGCCAGCGCTTCTAGATAGCCTTTGTCGTAGTCGACGCTTTCGAATTTGCGGTTCATCGTGATAACCGTAATGCCTAACCGCTGCAACGCATTTGCGATTCCCTTCTCGCAGATGCTTCTCCATTTGCAAAAGATGATCTTCATAATTGTAGCTCCCCGCTTTCTTCCAAAGTAATATAAGGATATTATAATCGAGACGTAGGGGGGATGCAATGTGAAGATAAAAGATAAATACAAAACCGGACGGTTCCCCATTCCGTCCGGTTTCTATGTAAACACACATTTGAAGTTATTGCATTCGAACATCAATAACCCCAGCTCTCCTCCTGTCCAAGGGTGTTTGCCTCGGACAACTTCATCGTAGCATAAGTGAGCAAAAAAACAAGGGGGCTGGCATAATTGACGCGCTGGAGAGCATACTTTGAATTTTACTTAATAAAATTAAGTCAAAAATGACGATTTTCATCGCTTGACGCACACATAGATGGTTGTTAAAATGGAAAAAGAAAATCAAAATTGGGACAAATTTTTTGAAAAAATATAAAAAGATTTGAATGGAAAGGATATCAAAAATGAAATTTTTTGTAACGGGTGTAAATGGACAGCTTGGTCATGATGTGATGAATGAGCTGAGCAAACGAGGACACGAAGGCGTGGGCTCCGATCTTGGAGAGACCTATGCAGGCGTGCAGGATGGGTCTGCAGTTACGACAATGCCATATGTAAGTCTGGACATCACTGATCAGGCAGCCGTGAAGAAACAGATCATGGAGATCAAACCGGACGCTGTGATTCATTGTGCAGCATGGACAGCCGTGGATGCAGCCGAAGATGAGGACAAGCAGGCGACCGTAAAAAAGGTAAATGTGGACGGCACAAGAAACATTGCAGAAGTGTGCAAGGCGCTGGACTGCAAGATGTTGTACCTCTCAACGGATTATGTATTTGATGGACAGGGCACGACGCCTTGGGAGCCAGATTGCAAAGATTACAAGCCGCTCAATGTCTACGGACAGTCAAAGCTGGACGGAGAATTGGCAGTTTCTTCTATACTAGAGAAGTATTTCATCGTCCGTATCGCGTGGGTATTTGGTTTAAATGGCAAGAATTTCATCAAGACGATGATCAATGTCGGCAAGACGCACGACGAGGTACGCGTGGTCTGTGATCAGATCGGCACGCCGACGTATACCTACGATTTAGCGCGTCTGCTCGTAGATATGTGCGAGACCGAAAAATATGGTTATTACCATGCCACAAATGCAGAGCTTCCAGAGGACGCTGACGCAATTGGAGCCAAGACAGGCTATATCTCATGGTATGATTTCTGCGTGGAAATCTATCGCCAGTATGGACTTTCTACGAAGGTAACGCCAGTTACCACAGCAGAGTATGGACTCAGCAAGGCGGCAAGACCATACAACAGCCGTTTGGATAAGAAGAAGCTTGTAGAAAATGGATTCACACCGCTTCCAGTCTGGACAGATGCGGTAAGCAGATATTTGAAGGAAGCAGATATTTAATCGAAAAATGAAATCCTCCCAGTGTTGCAATGCAATGTTGGGAGGATTTTTATAGTTATGGCGTATTTTTTGCAAACAAATTTATATTATAGTATTCACATGGAAAACTTGCAGTTTCGCTAGCTATATGCTACAATTTCAATAATTATGTAATATGAAAATAATATGAAATTATTGCTTGAAGGCGTATTTTTTATATACATGTTTTATATTTTTATTTTGAATAATTGAATGAAAGGAAAAGGACATGGAACAGAAATTTGGAAAAATTACAGTAGAAACTTGTGAAGCAGATGGTGTAGAGATTGAGGGATTGAAAGTAATCACACCTTCTGTGTTTGGCGATGATAGAGGCTATTTCATGGAGACTTACAATTATAATGATTTTGCAGCGGCAGGCATTGATTGTACATTTGTACAGGATAACCAGTCCAGCTCTAAGAAAGGTGTGCTTCGTGGATTGCATTTCCAGATCAATTATCCACAGGATAAGCTTGTGCGTGTTGTAAGTGGAGAGGTATTTGACGTGGCAGTGGATTTGCGGGAAGGATCAAAGACATTTGGTAAATGGTTTGGCGTTCGCTTGTCTGCAGAGAACAAGAAGCAGTTTTTCATTCCAAAGAACTTTGCGCATGGATTCATCGTATTATCTGATCATGCAGAGTTTTGTTATAAATGTACAGATTTCTATCATCCAAACGATGAGGGCGGACTGCTCTGGTCTGATCCGGAAATTGGCGTAGAATGGCCGATGCCAGAAGGAATGACGGTAGAAGATCTGACATTCTCAGAGAAGGATACCAAGTGGAGTGGTATTAAGGAGTATAAAAAATAGGCATGGAAAAGAAAACAACTTCACGGTTTCGACAATTTATAAATCTTCCGATCGAATTAGTTCAAAATCGGACATTGATCGGAAATCTGGCGAAGAATGATTTTAAGACACGGTTTGCTGGTTCTTATTTGGGCGTAATCTGGGCGTTTGTGCAGCCGATTGTCACAGTTGTTGTGTATTGGTTTGTATTTACTGTGGGATTGCGTCAGGGTAGACCGAGTGGACACCCATTTGTACTGTGGCTGATGGCAGGACTTGTTCCGTGGTTCTTTTTTTCGGAGGCGTTGAACGGTGGAACAAATGCATTGATCGAGTACAATTATCTGGTAAAGAAAGTTGTATTTAATATTGATATATTACCGCTGGTGAAAGTATTGTCGGCAATCTTTGTACATGTGATATTTACGGCATTTACGATTGTTTTATGTTGGTGCAACGGATATATCCCAAGTGTTTATTTGCTGCAGATTATATATTATATGATTTGTAACTTTCTGCTTGTGTTAGGATTGGCGTATTTTACATCTGCGGTGGTTGTTTTTTTTCGGGATCTGACACAGATTGTAAATATTGTATTACAGATTGGAATGTGGATGACTCCAATTATGTGGAATATATCGGATATTTTGGTAAATCATCCAACCTTGGCAAAGGTATTTAAATTGAACCCGATGTATTATATTGTAGATGGATTTCGAAATGCGTTGCTGGATCATATTTGGTTTTGGGAGAAGCCGTTATGGACACTTGCCTTTTGGATTATTACATTGCTATTCTTTGTTATAGGTGTGAATGTGTTTAATCGACTGAAGGTGCATTTTGCAGATGTGTTATAAGAAAAAGAGAGATAAATTATGAGCGAGACGGCGATTCGTGTACAGAATGTAACGAAATTATATAAATTATATGATAAACCATCCGATCGATTCCGGGAGTCCCTGGGTTTAACGAAAAAAGTATTGCATCGCGAACATTATGCATTGCATGATCTTAATTTTGATATTAAAAAAGGGGAATGTGTTGGAATTATTGGGACAAATGGTTCTGGCAAATCAACGATTCTCAAGATTATTACCGGAGTTCTGAATCCGACAAGTGGTAATGTGGAGATCGATGGACGTATTTCTGCATTGCTTGAGTTGGGAGCCGGATTTAATATGGAATACACAGGACTTGAGAATGTGTATTTAAATGGAACTATGATTGGCTTTACCAAGAAGGAGATTGATGCAAAGCTGGATTCAATATTGGAATTTGCAGATATTGGAGAGTTTATTCATCAGCCGGTTAAAACATATTCTTCCGGTATGTTTGTACGGTTGGCTTTTGCAGTAGCGATTAACATAGATCCGGAAATTTTGATTGTAGATGAGGCGTTGTCTGTTGGTGATGTATTCTTTCAAACAAAATGTTATAAAAAGTTTGAGGAATTTAAAGAACAGGGAAAAACTATATTGTTCGTAAGCCATGACCTGAGCAGTATCAGTAAATATTGTGATCGTGTTGTGCTGTTGAATAAGGGAGTAAAACTGGCAGAGGGACGTCCAAAAGAAATGGTTGACATGTATAAAAAGGTGCTGGTTGGTCAGTTGGATTTGGAACATGTGGACGAGGAAACAGAAAATATTGCCAAGGCACCAAGTATGGAGGCAGCAAAATCTGTAAAAGAAGCAAAATGCTGGAAGGATTTGCTTTCACAAAATGAAAATGCCATTGAGTATGGTGATAAGAAAGCAGAGATTATTGATTATGCGATTGTAGATAGCTGTGGAAATATTACCAATACGATTGAAAAAGGAAAACCTTTCACAGTGCGTATGAAGGTGCAGATGCATGCGCCAATTGAGTATCCGATATTTGCATTATCCATCAAAGATCCAAAGGGAACAGAAATTACCGGTACAAATACGATGTTTGAAAAGACTGATTTTGAGGTTGGCCCCATTATGGAGATATCTTTTGAGCAGGATATGAATCTGCAGGGAGGCGAGTATCTTCTTTCGCTTGGTTGTACTGGTTATAATGGCACGGATTTCACGGTATATCATCGTTTATATGATGTATGCAATATCACAGTCGTGTCAGATAAAAATACGGTTGGATATTACGATATGAACTCGAAGATTACGGTTCAGACTTATGAAGGGACGAATATATGCAGAAAATAGGTTCCATAACAATTGATGACACATACTATCCTGGCAAGGATTTGTACAGTGACGGCGAAATTGAAGATGAAATGCTGGATATAGCAAAAAATGTTCCGGTTTCCGAGTATAATCGTGTGATAGCAGAGCGAAAATCCTGGGCGATTTTGTATCATTTTTCAAATGTCAGGGAGAATATTGTACAATCAATGCCGATTACAAAAGAAGACAGTGTGTTGGAGATAGGAGCAGGTTGTGGAGCAATTACTGGTGTACTTGCTCGTATGGCAAAAAATGTAGATGCGGTGGAGCTTTCTATGAAACGTTCGCTGATTAACGCGTATCGGCACCAGGAAGCAGATAATATCACAATTAAAGTTGGTAATTTTCAGGAAGTGGAACAACATCTGGAGAAGAAATATGATGTGATCACGTTGATTGGTGTATTTGAATATGCATGTAGTTATATTGATAGTGAACAGCCATATGCAGAATTTTTAGAAATTATCAAGAAGCATTTAACCAAAGATGGGCGACTTATTCTTGCGATAGAAAATAAATTTGGATTGAAATATTGGGCAGGATGCCGGGAAGATCATATAGCAACATTTTTTGGCGGAATTGAAGGGTATGCAAAAGATAGTTATGTGAGGACATTTTCTAAAAACGAGTTAGCCCATATGTTGGAACAGGCTGGTTTTTCTGAGCATACTTTTTATTATCCATACCCGGATTATAAGCTGCCTGAAAAGATCTTTTCGGATGAATATCTGCCACATGAGAATGAACTGAATGTAAATCATCGGAATTTCGATCGGAATCGTGTGCGTTTATTTGATGAAAATAAAGTGTATGGGGAATTGATTAGAGCAGAAATGTTTCCAGAGTTCTCAAACTCATTTTTGATTGTAGCCAAAGGAGTGTAGGATGGAGCGATTAATTTATACAAAATATTCGAATCAACGTCATCCAGACTACGCGATTCGCACCGATATTGTTTGTCGGGAGGACGGAAGCCGCGTTGTGCGTAAATATGCAGATACAAGATTGGCACGTCCGCATATTGAACATATGAACGAGGTATATGGATTGTTGCAAAAAGAGTTTGCAGGGAGTCGTTTGTGTGCAAATCGGGCAAACCTTACAGATGCATATATCGAATTTGAATATATAGATGGAGATACACTAGAGGCTGCATTAGATGCATGTCTGGCAAATGATGACAAGGATGGATTTGCGGAGTTAGTAAAACAGTATGCTTCCGAAATTCGACATGTATATTTGAGCGGACAATCGGTTTGTGAAGAAAGAAGTCAGGACGAAATAGAACAATATCAAAAGGCGTTCGGGAAAATAACACTTCCGGTATCTGTACCTTTTTCCAAAGGGGTAGATATTGATTTAATATTTTCCAACATTATGGTGCAGGGGAATACATGGACAGTGATTGATTATGAGTGGACCTTTGACTTCCCGGTTCCTGTGGATTTTTTACTTTGGCGTGCGGGTAAAGTATATTTGGAGAATTATGCAAACCGTGCGAGCATTAATGAAACAGAGATGAATCGGATGCTTGGAGTTACACCTGAGAATGTATCCGCTTACCGGCAGATGGAACTGCATTTTTTGCAGCAATACTGCTACAGAGATCGGAGCGATTTATATGCATTGTATGGAACAATGGGACAGTATGTTATGAATCTGGATCTCGAAGAAGCAATTAAGGGAAATGAAAATGGAACAAATCAGGTTCAACTGTATTATGATACGGGGAAAGGATATTCAGAAGCTGAAAGTGATATCATCCGTATTTATCCAGATGAAAAAGGTGAGTTTCATTTGCAAAGAAAGCTGCCTGATGCTTTGCGGAATTTAAGGATTGATCCGGGTGAGATTCCGTGTGTTGTATATATTCAGAAGGCAGTTGGATATACGGAAAATGCATCTTATGAATTAGAGTATCGGACAAATGGATACCGGTTTGACAAACGTGCGTATGTTATGGAACAGGGCGATCCACAGATATATATTAAAAACATGAAGGAACACACTTATTTGATAGAGTTTGATTATACCATTCAGGCAGATGCTGCGATTGTGCAGGAAAAGGCAGCCAGTGTCAAAGGATGGGAAAAATTAAAAGGGATGATACAACATGCAAAATAAATTTACGAGCAGAAGTAAACATTTGGATTTCATCATATTGGACCTTATCTGTATAGAGGTGTCTTACTGGTTGGCATATTATATCAGGCTTGGAAGGCTTGTGAATTCCACACCAGGGGAATATACAATGATGAATATTATGGTTATTTTAATCCATTTATCCATCATGTTTATTTCGGAAGGGTATTCTGGAATTTTAATGCGGAATGCCATACAGGAATTGAAAAAAGTAGTCATTCATAATGCAGAGATGTTTGCAGTGATTTTGTTTATATTGTTCTTTGCGAAACAATCTTCGGTGTATTCTCGAATATTGTTTGCGTTGTTTGTGGTCATTGACACAATTACCATGTATATTGTACGTCTTGTGAGAAAGAAAGTATTATATTCCAATGAGGACAAAGAGCGCGGAAAAGGACAGATGCTTATTGTTACGAATCATGCACATGTGCAAAGCCTGGTAAAAGGGTTGGCAGAAAGTGGATATCGAAATTACCTGATCCATGGAATCGTTATTCTGGATAAGGATATGACCGGTCAGAAAATCGATGGTATTGATGTTGTTGCAGATGCTGGAGGAATGTATGAATATGTAAAATCCAATATTATTGATGAGATATTTTTGGAGTATGATGGAGAAGACGTTGCAGAAATCACAAAACGATTTCTTGCGATGGGTGTTGTAGTACACGTAAGCATCAATAATATTCTTCCGGGAACTCCGAATGCAGCTGTAGAGAATATTGGTCATTATACGGTAATTACAACAAGCATTAATATCATGTCATTCAAACAAAAGGTTATTAAACGATTGATGGATATTGGAGTATCTATTATAGGGATAGCAATTACGGCGATATTGTTTGTGATATTTGCGCCAATTATTTTTATACAGTCACCAGGACCAATCTTTTTCAAACAGGAACGTGTTGGAAAGAATGGAAGACGGTTTAAGATTTATAAATTCCGATCTATGTATATGGATGCAGAAGAACGGAAGAAAGAACTTATGGCACAGAATAAAATGTCCGGTTTGATGTTCAAGATGGATGATGATCCGCGTGTAACACCAATCGGCAGGTTTATGCGAAAGACAAGTATTGATGAGTTTCCACAGTTTATCAACATATTCAAGGGCGATATGAGTTTGGTTGGAACAAGACCGCCAACGGTGGATGAATATAATCAGTATGATCAGCATCATAAGAGCCGTCTTGCTATGAAACCGGGACTTACAGGGATGTGGCAGGTGTCCGGTCGTAGTGAAATTACGGATTTTGAAGAAGTAGTTCGATTGGATAACGAATATATTATGAATTTTAGTATTAGTTTGGATATTAAGATACTGATAAAGACCGTATTTACTGTGTTGAAGAGAAAGGGATCGGTATAGGTTGGAGATGACGGCGTCCGTTGGAAATATAGTTTTATATATCTTGTTTTTGTGGATTGCGCCTGTATTTGTTGGTAATGCAATATGTAACAGATTGAGCATGCGGGGGACGATCCCTCGAAGTTTTGTCATGGGATATCTGAGTATGTGGGCAGTTTTTCAGATTATCACGGTTCCGCTTATTCTGTTGAAGGTAAGTTTCCTTGCGGATGTTGTTGTGTATTCTATATTCCTTATTGGGATTATTGTTTATGGGATTGTGAAAAAAACATATCGTAGTATGACAATTCCAAAGGTAGAGCCATCTGCGTGGATTGGAATCATCGTTATGCTTGCAACTGGAATATATATGATTGTACAGTCATTCCGATTACAGCTCACAAATGCGGATGATACACGATTTGTTGTCAATGCAGTTGATACAGTTCGTACGAATCGAATGCTGCTTACAGATGTGAACACGGGGAAGGAGATATTATCCTGGACTGGAGATTTGTTCAAGGATGTGATATCTCCGTGGGCGGTATTTGCAGCATATCTGTCGAAGATAACAGGCATTTCGGCGGCAAGCATGATGCATACATTTTTACCACTGGTATTGCTGGCGGTGATGATGTGCATCTTCTGGTTGATTGCAGGCGAGTTATTTGATAAACATATATACCGGTCTTTGTTTGTGATTCTTCTACTAGTAATGTATATGTATGGATATTTTTCGATCTACAATGTGGAAACTTTTACGATAATCCGGTTATGGCAGGGAAAAGCAACTATGGCAGCGGTTGGAATACCTGCACTTCTGTATGCTTTTTTGCGGTTGTATCGATTACTTCCGGATGATAGACGATGGAAAGAAAAGACAGTATATAATGCGGAACAAAAAGGAGCAATCTGTATGGTATGGCTTACGGTGTTTGCAGTTGCGCTTCTTACAAGTATGAGCTATATACTTTCAACGGTTATGATTGGATGTTTTGGATTCGTATATGGAATTGCAAAGAAAAGCTTACGCACTGCGATAATGGTGTGGGGCACTTGTCTGGTCAATATCGCATATCTTGGAATTTCAACATTGCTACATTGATTTCAGGATATGTATGGAGGAAGGAAAATTGAGTAAGAAAGACATAAAGATTGTAATAGCGGCACACAAACCTTATCGTATGCCAGAAGACACTATGTATGTGCCATTGCATGTTGGTGCAGAGGGAAAGAAAAATCCAGATGGAACGCCGCTTGATCTGGGGTATCAGAAGGATAATGAAGGTGACAATATATCAGCGAAAAATCCATATTACTGTGAACTGACAGGTATTTATTACGCTTGGAAAAATATACCAGCAGAGTATCTGGGACTTGTACATTATCGGCGTTATTTTAAAGGGAAAAATAAAAGTAAGGATCCTTTTGCGTGTATCGTTACTGAACCAGAGATGGAGAAGATCTTTGAGACGTACCGTATAGTAGTGCCAAAGAAGCGTAAATATTATATTGAGACATTGTATTCACATTATGCACACACACATTATGCAGAACATTTGGATTGCGTGCGGGAAATCATTGGAGAACAATGTCCGGATTATCTGAACTCTTATGATAAAGTGATCAAACAAACTTCTGGCTATATGTTTAATATGATGGTGATGGAGCGTGCATTGTTTGACTCGTATTGTGCATGGTTGTTTGCGATTCTTTTTGAGTTGGAAAAAAGGGTTGGTGAGAAACAACCGGAGATGTCAGCATTTCAGAGCCGTTTTTATGGACGGGTAAGTGAAATTATATTTAATGTATGGCTGGATTATCAGATTCAATCAGGTCAGATTTCACAAAAAGATGTGAAGGAACTGCCATTTATCTATATGGAGAAGATAAACTGGTTCCGAAAAGGTTTTTCCTTTTTAAAGGCAAAATTATTTCATAAGAAATATGATAGCAGTTTTTAGAGATAACAATAGGTGAAAACATGAAAGCTTGGATGCAGCCGATTATATATTGGGTAAATGAATATTATGGAAATCGTTGGTATTTGCTTTTGGCAATCGTTGCATATATATACCTGTTTTTTGCAACGAAGGAAAGCAGACGGAAAATAGTGTATCCAAGTGTGTTGCTGGCTTTTTTGGTATTGAACCCAATTCTGTACAAATATGTATATTCCAAAATCATTTATTGGCGTTTGATGTGGCTGTTGCCAAATACCCTTGCAATTGCGTATGCTACAGTTTTGTATGTGAGAAAACGAAAGCATATTGCCGTAAAGGTGATTGCATTTGTACTCGTGCTGGCAGCGGTTGTATGGAAAGGCACAAATGTATATACACATTCTGGGATGGCTAAGGCATCCAATCAACAGAAGGTGGATGCCAGAGTACAACAGGTATGTGATGAGATGCTGGCGGTGGATGAAACGCCAAAATGTATTGCAGCACTTAATTTAAGTTATGAGATACGTCAGTATTGCGGAGACATTGAATTAATGTACGGCAGAAATGTGGAAGGATATATCAATGTCATTGACGATCTGAGCCTTCGAATCGCGAATGAGATGCGTTCTGAGAATCCAAATTATGACTATATCTTTGCACAGGCAATGGCGAAAAATTATGATTTTGTTGTGCTCGAAGACTATAAAACGGTGCCGGAAGACCTTTTGAATCAATATGGATACCAGATCTATAAAAATGTAGCCGGATATAATCTGTATTACTGCGCGGATGTTGAGCAACGGGATCTGGGTGGATGGATTGTAACACAGTATGGACCGAACGCCGGTTTCAGTATGTGTTATACGATCGAGGATAAGGATAATAATCTGATTATCATTGATGGCGGATATAGCTGGCATGAAGAAAAGCTGCGTGCTATCATCCGTGCACACGGTAATCATGTGACGGCATGGATTGTGACAAGTCCGATTGATAGCAATGCGCATGCGTTTTGTGAAATTCTACAGGACAAGCAGGGAATTCAGATTGATCAGATTTACACGATGCATATCAACGACGAGCAGTATGCAACTTGCCTGCGGGATGCAAAAGAATGGCAGAATACGGATTTTGTGCAAATGTTCAGGGAAACTTTAGAAAAAGAAACGAATGTAAGCTATGTAAAAGAAGATGATCAATTTGAAGCATTAGGGCTTAGTTTCAAGGTATTGCATGCGTGGGATGATGAAACGGATGCAATTGGGGAATATCAAGAATACAACGGTTCTTTGTGTTTTCAGGTGCAGGGGAAAGAGCAAAAGATGCTGTTTCTCTCTAAAATGACCCAGCCGATGGAACCATATCTGAAGGCAAGACACGCAGACGAACTTAAGTCAGATTATGTGCAGGCGAATAATAATGGAGAATGGACAATGAGTGGGGATTTATATAATCTTATATCTCCAAGCTATGTGTTTATGGACTGCGGAGAAAGGACGATGAGTCCGGAAGCTGAGGGATATGGTGCATGGGGGGTATATAATTACATGTTGAGTAGAGGCATAAAAGTGCTGAGCTATGAAACTGTTCCCAATTGGGTTATATTAAGATAAGGAAGTAAGAAATATATGAATACTCCGTTAATTAGCATAGTGATTCCAGTTTATAATGTAAAAAAGTATCTCAGACAGTGTGTTGATTCCGTGTTGAATCAGACATATAATAATTTGCAGGTAATATTAGTGGATGATGGCTCAACAGATGGTAGTTCAGATATTTGTGATGAGTATAAACAAAAAGATGATCGAGTTAAAGTCATCCATCAGAAAAACATGGGGAATTCCGGAGCGAGAAATAGAGGAATAGCCGCAGTAGAGGGAGAATATGTAGGATTTGTTGATTCGGATGACTGGATTCACCCACGTATGTATGAACATTTATTGAATATTATTTTAAAATATGAAGCAGATATCAGCACAATTGAGCCTGTTGAATTTATAGATAAAGTGTATATGAAACAGCTAAATAATGAAGAGACATGTGTTATGTCACAGAGAGAATATGCAAAAATATTCTTTAAAATCGGAACGCAAAAGATTGTGTACTATGTATGGTCAAAATTATATAAAAGGGAGATTGTCCAGAACAATTGCTTTGAGAGGGCGTATTCAATAGGTGAGGATGTTATTACATCGTATAAATTTCTGTTAAGTGCAAAAAAAATAGTTGTTTCGAATCAAGCTCTTTATTATTATAGACAAAATTCCGGAATGACATCGCACTTTAATGAGAAATATTTATTATTGGAAGATGTATGGAACCGAGTAGCTGATATAACAAAAGATAATAATCTAACTGAGTATCAGGAATATGTAAAGATTAATCAAATACGTATAAATTTTACGATATTAACAGAGATTGCAATTGCTGGCGAATATAAAAATCCGTTGTATTTAAAACGTATAGAACATTATGTCAAAGAGTTAAAAAAAGGGAAAAAAGTGTTGCTACAATCGGGGATTTCTTTCAATAGAAAAATATTAATAGAATTCTGTTGCCATAATTATGGATTGTATGCGATGACAATATATGGTTTTAGAAAATTATTAAAACGCTAAGAATTAAATGATTTATATAGAGGCAGGATATGAAAAAAATTAGTTCAGATGAAATAAAAAGAATTGAATTAGAGATATTAAAAGAATTTGATAAGTTATGTAAAAAAAATAATCTATATTATGTAATGTGTGGCGGAACTCTTTTAGGTGCAGTCAGGCATAAAGGATTTATTCCGTGGGATGATGATATAGATGTTTTGATGCCGAGACCGGATTATGAAAGGCTGATAAATGGAATAGATATGGATTTTTCAGAGATGCCTTCTTATTTGGAGATGTGCAATTGGAAACGAAACAATTCATATGCGCCATTTATTAAAATAGTGGATAATAGAACCAAAGTGCAGGCGAAGTATATTGATGACGAAAACGCATCAAGATTATGGATTGATGTTTTCCCTATGGATGGAGCACCTTCGGATGATCTTAAATTAAAAAAACTATTTGGAAAATCATTGCGTGTAAGGAAAATACTACGTATAAAATGTGCACGTAATGGAGAAGGAAAAACGTTTATTAAACGATTGATAAAGCCTTTGGTAAAAATTCTGTTAAAGCCGATTTCTTTCAAACAATTATGTAACAGATTGGATGCTATTGCAAAGACATATGATTTTGATAAAACCGAGAAAGTAGCGGGAGTATTATGGGGATATGGACCGCAGGAACGGATAGACAAAGAAAAGTTTATGACACCGATTCAAATGACATTCGAAGGGTATGGTTTTAATGCACCATCTAATTATGATGAATATTTAAGCGGATTATATAAAAATTATATGGAGCTTCCGCCAGTAGATAAAAGGGTAACACATGATATGGAAGTTTATATGACGGGAAATGAGGTGGATTTATGAATATAGCAGTTATTTTTGCGGGTGGCGTAGGCTCTCGGATGAACAGTAAGAAAGCACTTCCAAAACAGTTTTTGTGTATGCACGGGAAGCCGATTATCATACATACATTAGAACATTTTGAGGATCATGAGGAAATTGATGTAATTGTTATAGCCTGTGTCAAGGAGTGGATTGCGTATATGGAAGATCTTGTAAAAAAATATAACATTACTAAGGTTTGCAAGATTGTTCCTGGAGGAGAAACAGGACAAATGTCAATATATAATGGTCTGTGTGCTGCAGAGGAAATTGCCGATGATGAGTCAATAGTTCTAATTCATGATGGGGTAAGACCTTTGATAAATTCGAAACTTATATCTGATAGCGTGCGTACAGTAAGAGAGCATGGATCGGCAATTACTAGTGTACATGTTAAGGAAACAGTACTTATGGTGAAAAATGAAAACGAAAATAGGATTGATTATGTTCCAGATAGAGCAAATACCAGATTAGCAAGGGCACCACAGAGCTTTTGGTTGCGTGAAATACTGCAGGCGCAGAGAAAAGCTATATCAGAAGGGAAAACGGAATTTATAGACTCCTGTAGCTTGATGCAATATTTTGGCAAGGAATTGTTTCTTATAGATGGGCCTATGGAAAACATTAAAATAACAACACCGGATGATTTCTATACTATGAGAGCACTACTTGATGCAAAAGAAAATGCGCAGATATATGGATTGGAGGATGAATGATGAGCAAGATGCTGCTTGATGATTTTAATTCATTTTTGAAAGATGATACGTTATTGAAGGAGTTTAGAAACCAGACGATATTGGTGACCGGTGCAACCGGACTGATTGGCTCGTTGCTTGTAAAATTATTGATGTATGCAAATTCGAAGGAAGAATTAAATTGTACAATTATTGCTATTGTTCGGAATGTCGAAAAAGGGAAAAAAATTTTTTCAGAGTATTTGTTTGATGACAAACTTAAAATCAGTGTATGCGATTTATCAAAAGATATTTGTATTGATACAGATGTTGATTATATTGTACACACGGCAGCAGTAACCAAATCGAAAGAAATGGTTCAATATCCGGTGGATAATATTGATGTCTCAATAAATGGAACGAGAAACATGCTTGAACTTGCACGAAAGAAAAATGTGAAAGGGATGGTTTATCTTTCATCGATGGAAGTGTATGGACAGATGGAAGTTTCTGATCACAAGATCTCAGAACATGAGTTAGGATATATTGATTTATCAGCCGCAAGAAGCTGTTATCCGGAAGGAAAAAGGATGTGTGAATGTTTGTGTAATGCATATGCCTGCCAGTATGGAGTCCGGGTTATGAGTGCCAGATTGGCACAGACATTTGGTCCTGGAATCATGAAAGATGAAGATAGGGTATTTGCCCAGTTTGCATGGAGTGCAATCAAAGGCAATGATATTGTCCTTCATACCAAGGGAGAATCAGAAGGTAATTATGTGTATACAATGGATGCCATAAATGCAATTCTGCTTTTACTTGTTAAAGGGGAAAGTGGTCAAGCTTATAATGTTTCGAATGAAGACAGCCATATGACGATTGCTCAAATGGCACAAATGGTAGCAGAAGAAATAACAGGGGGCGACATTAAGGTTGTGTTTGATATTCCTGAGAATGATAAGACGTTTGGATATGCACCGCCGACAAGAATGCATCTCTCAAATAGTAAATTAAAGGCGTTGGGATGGGTACCAACAGTTAGTTTAAAAGAAACCTATGAAAGAATGATAGAATATTTGTGTGAATAATATGGAGAAAGCCAATATGTTAGATAAAGTATTAACCGTGATAGTCCCTTCGTATAATGTTGAAGCATATTTACCAGAAACAATACCTACTTTTCTTCGAAACGAGGTATTGAGTAAAGTAGAGGTACTGATAGTAAATGACGGGTCTAAGGACAGAACAGCAGAAATAGGAAAACAATTTGAAAAACAATATCCGGATACAGTGAAACTCGTCAATAAAGAAAACGGTGGACATGGATCAACTATAAATAAGGGAATTCAACTTGCTAAGGGAAAATATGTTAAAGTTGTAGATGCTGATGACTGGGTAGATCCGGAGGAGTTTGTTAAGTATGTAAATGAACTTGAAAACATAGATGTTGATGTGATTTTGACGCCATTTATTCGTGTAAATATAGACACAAACCAGAGAGAACGGAAAGACTTTGACAATATTGAACCTGAAAAAATATATGATATGGATGAAGTGCTTAAGTGTTTGAAAGATTCATATCAAATGCATAGTGTAACCTTTAATTTGCGTGTGCTTAAAAATATGCGTCAGATTGATGAACATTGTTTTTATGTGGATCAGGAATATATTTTATTTCCATTTAATAGCATATGTAAATTAGAATATCTAAATATTCCGATATATCAATATCGTGTTGGGAATCAGGAACAAAGCGTAAGCATAAAAAATATGCAAAAGAATCGCCAGATGCATAAAAAGGTAATTGATTCATTGTTGGATGAAAGAAAACAACATACGTATACAGAGGAGAAAACAGATTTTATTGATTATAGAATACAAAATTTATGTAGACGACAAATTGATATTTATTTTTCCATGGGGAAAAATAAAAATATAAAACAAGAGCTATTTTCTTTTCTAGGAGATATTAAAGAAAAAGATATTGAAATATACAAGAACATACCGGGCAAAAAAGCAGCTTTTTTAAGGCACTTCGGGATTGCGTTTTATAATATATATTTTTTGTTACGAGGAAACACAAATGAAAAATGAAAAAATACTTGTAAGTATAATTGTACCAATCTATGGTGTTGAAAAGTATATTGCAAGTTGTATAGACAGCATATTAAATCAAACATATGAAAATTTTGAATTAATACTTGTCGATGATGGTTCTCCGGATAAATCCGGTGTGATATGTGAAAAGTATGCAATTTCCGATAAAAGGATAAAAGTTTTTCATAAAGAAAATGGCGGACTTTCTGATGCACGTAATTACGGGTTGAGCTATGCAAATGGAGAGTATGTCACATTTATTGATTCGGATGATCTGGTAGAAAAAAATTTTTTGGAAACATTAGTAAATCCAGTTGTTGATAATGGCGTAGAAATATCATGTGTGAACTCATATACTGCTTATGAAAGGACTTTGAAAAAGAATAATAATGAAAGTAAAATGGATTTGATATCCGGGTCAGAGGCATTAAAACGTGGACTGCTTAGAAGAGGATTTGGAGTATCTGCTTGGGGAAAATTGTATAAAAAAGATTTATTTAAGGATATTGAATTTCCCAAAGGCAAATTGTATGAAGACATTCAGACAATACCATTTCTTTTTCTGAAATGCAATAAAATTGCATGTAATAATGCAGAATTATATCTGTGGTATCAAAGAGAAGACAGTATCATGCATACCAAAGTTGATGAAAAACATCTTTGCTTTTTTGATGATTTGCGATTGACGATGGATAGAATTTTGATGATTAATGCAGAACTGAAGGATGCTTTTATCTGTAGATATTGTGATGATACGTTTTCTACCATTGTAGACAGACTAGTATATGATAATGAGTATTCAAAAAAAATAAAAATCGCTAAAATAAAAGGATTGGGAATTTGGAAACAAGGCCTAAAAAATCCATATTTATCTAAAAAAAGAAAACTTCAATTAAAAGTTCTTCTTTTTAATGTACATGTCTATAAAGTTTCTTACAAAATGATGACGAATCGTTTATTTAATAAAAGAAGATTATCTTAAAGAAGAATGTGACACAAAAACAATTGATAGAAATAAATTTACATTTTACTATACAATGGAGGCCGTTAAAAAGACAAGGCGGTAAAAAAATTTGAATGAAAGAATTAGTATAAAGCCACAAAATAAAATAAATATACAAACTCCTCAAATGTTATTCCTGCTTGCGTTTACAATTTATATGTTTGCAAATGTACTTGATTTGACGGGTGTGGCGTTTGGCAATGGCAATGATAGTTTATCAATCGTAAATCTGTTTACAAAGATGGCAAGATATGGGGCGTATGTGTTATTAGCGGTGAAATTTTTTCATGCAGCAATATACAAACGAAGTTGGATTAATTATGTGATGACATTGGCGGTAATAGTGGCAGGAAGTTTTTTTGGCTCATCCAATAAAATAGTCATCTTTTACTTTCTTATATGTATTGCTGCGTATGATGTGCAGGAAAGCAACATTTTAAAATGCTCTATTTTTATTCAGTCGATAGTGCTTGTAGTGTGTGTTGTGGGTTCCCAGATTGGGATGATTGATGATTATGTGCGTGCAGATGGCGGAAGAATCCGGCATTTTCTTGGATTCTCGTGGACAACCACAGGCGCAATACTGTTTTTATTTATATTACTGCAGTATATATATATTCGAAAAGGTATGCTTACAATATGGGAGGATATTGTGGCACTTGGAATTATCGTGTTTTTTTATAAGATGACGGATTCAAGATTTGCGTTTTTAATCAGTATCTTTACAATTTTATTTTTTGCCTTATATCGTGCAGATAGCCATCGAGGACGATTTTTAAATCAATTCAATTGGCAATGGTTTTTAGTCCCCTTTTTGGTAGCAGTTTTTGCGATTCTACTACATGCGTGTTACAATCCTCAAAATGCAGTATTTTTAAAGCTAAACAAGCTATTATCTGGAAGATTGGCACTAGGCAAAAATGCTTTGACCACATATGGAGTATCTTTAATAGGACAGGATATTGAGTGGGTAGGATTTAACATATCAGAAACTTTAACGGGAACTTACAATTATGTGGATTGTTCATATGTGAAGATTTTGCTTGATCATGGAATATTGCTTCTAACAGTGGTTTTGCTTGCATATGGATATATATTGTATCAATCTGTACAGAAGAAAGAATATTATTTGACATGGATTATTTTAATTGTACTTGTGTTCAGTATTACAGAACCACGATTGTTTGATATCACTTTTAATCCATTTTTTGTACTTGTAATGTCAGGACGAAAAAGAACAGAGTGGGATGACGTAAAAGGCGGTGTATTACATGCAGGAAACAACACATAAAAGTGAATATATTATGTTGGTGAATGTATTATCCATGCTGGCAGTGGTGTATATGCATGTAAATAATTGTTTTTGGACATTTAGCACAGAAAGATATTGGAAGTCGGCGGATGTAATTGAGTCGGTAATGTATTTTGCGGTGCCATGTTTTTTTATGATATCGGGTGCGAATTTGATGGATTACAGAAAACGTTATGACACAAAGACTTTTTTGATTAAACGGACGAAGAAAACAATTATACCATATATATTTTGGAGCTTGTTTGGCATTGGCTTTGGTATATGGATGAATACCTTACGGTGGGAGGATGTAACTATAAAATATGTAGTCAATGGTTTGATAAATGGCTCATTAGTAAGAATTTTTTGGCTTTTCATACCGTTATATATAGTTTATCTTTCCATACCGTTGTTTTCGGCGGTAGAAGAAGAAAAACGTAAATCCGTGTTTGTGTACATTAGCGTGGTTGGGTTTTTGCTAAATGTTTTAATTCCTTTTCTTGCTAGATTCACAGATTGGCTTCCTGATAATGGTAGTCTGAGATTGTATGTGACGATGTCATATTTACTTTATATGGTAGTAGGTTGGCTGCTTCATACGCAGGAAACAAAAAAGTTATATAGAATAGTGTTGTATATATTAGCTATAATGGGATTACTTTTGCATATGTTTGGAACTTATTTTTTGTCTATGCGTGATGGAAATGTAAATGGAACATATAAAGGATATAACAATGTTCCTTGTATCTTATATTCGATTGGTGTATTTTTGTTCCTTAAGCAAATTGGACCGAAAGTTATGAGGGTAAAATGGACAAGGAAGGTAGTAACATTTTTGAATCAATATACGTTTGGTGTTTATCTTATACATTGGTTTGTGTTGACTGCGATACTTCGATTTGTAAAGATTAATACAACATCCATAAGTTGGCGCCTGATTGCACCATTTGGAATCGTTGCAATCAGTATAGGAATCATATGTATTATTCGGAAGATTCCGATATTAAGACGTGTAATACCGTAAAGTTGAGGAAGCATAGGAGGACAGAATAAATGAACCAACAAAATGACAGAGTAATTAAAGTAAAAAATGTGTTTGCATATATCCGAAAATATATAGCGCTTGTTATTGTATTAGCGCTATGCGGAGCAGTGGGATTGGCAGGACTTTGCTATTTGAAGAATAAACGGGCAATTGATGCAGAACAGTCTCAGACTCCAGTGAAGCTGGAAGATATGTACGAGGAATTTTCAGAAACAGAAAAAGCGGATATCTCATATGCATTGTATTCTTATGATCGTATGGCTGAGATAGAGCAATATTTGGATGAGTCGCTTTATATGCAGATTGAGCCATATCATATGCAGCAAAAGACATATCAGTTCCAAATAAAACTGGATGTGACGCTGGATACTGTAGAAGAACGGACAGAGGCTCAGAATCAGATTTTATCAGCATATATTGCTTATATTCGAAATGGTGGATTGGCTGATTCGGTGGCTGAATCGAAGGACCTGAAAGGGGATTATACAGCTGCACAGATTAAAGAGCTGCTGGATGTATCTTATGACTCCGCTATGCAAACAAACGGAGGATTATGTCTGTATGTATATGGGACAAATTTGGTTCCGGGATTGGACGAACTAGCAAAAGAGACTTTGATTCAATATGCCGGTGAACTAAAAAATGTGCAAAAACATACCCTTGCGATGACAGATACTCAGACTGCGGTCGTTCGTTCTGATACAATTTATAATGTGCAAAGGACGATATATACAGAACGTGTGAATACAAAGGATCGGTTGAAAAATGCGGTGGATGCACTATCTGGGAATACATTAACTTATTATAATGGCATTGTCGAGGACGAGAAAGAACAGGCGTTAAAAGAAGAAAAGCTGGAGGAGACGGGAACAACTGCAGATGCGGTGCCAGCACCACATGTGGATAAGAAAAAACTCATAAAATATGGACTGGTAGGAGGTGTATTGGGCGCGGCAGGTTCCTTTGTGATCCTGTTATTATGTTTTATGTACAGCAAAGTTATTGTTGCAGACACGGATTACACACTTACTATGGGGATGAAATTGCTGGGAAACATATCAGAATCCGAAATGCAGGAGCAGCTAGGATTTGTGGTAGCAAAAATTTTGGCAGCATGTAAGAAAAAAGAGATTACAAAGTTAGCGCTGATATCCAGTGATATGAGGAATATTAGTGAAAATATGCAGGAAGATCTCGTAAAGAAACTTGAAAAACAAGGTATTCAGCTGGATGTATTAGCAGAGATTGTTACTGATAGCGAGGCAATGTCCAAGCTTTTTGCAGAAGGAGCGGCAGTTATGATTGAGAAGAAGGGTGTATCGCTTTATCAGCGAGTGTATGATATGGTTGATTTATGTGTGGAGAATGAAGTATCAATACTTGGTGTGATTGATACCCGGAAATAACTGTAATGGCTGAGATAAAGACAAAGTCTGTAAAATTAAATATGGTGATGAATGCATTGCTTTCTATGTCATCCTTTATTTTTCCCTTGATTACATTCCCGTATGTGTCAAGAATCCTGCTTCCGGTAGGAACAGGAAGAGTCGCTTTTGCGACGGCCGTTGTGACGTATTTTGCAATGTTTGCGCAGCTTGGAATTCCGACCTATGGTATCCGGCTATGTGCAAAAGTGAGAGACAATAAAGAAGAGTTAACCCGTGCGGTTCATGAATTGTTGTTTATTAATCTTTTTATGTCTGCAATTGTATATGCTGTGTTCTTTATTGCGCTTGCGGTCGTTCCAAAGTTTCGGGAAGAACATACATTACTTTTGATTATTGGTGCGACGATATTGTTGAATGCACTTGGTGTAGAATGGTTATACAAGGCATTAGAGCAATATACGTATATTACGGTACGTTCTTTGATATTCAAGGTTGTAGCGTTGATCAGTACATTTATGCTTGTTCGTGATCCAGAGGATTGTTTGCAGTATGGTTTTTTGACAATTCTCGCTACATCTGCTTCGAATGTTTTAAATTTTATAAATCTTCGTAAATATATTTATTTAAAACCAATCGGAGGTTATCATATTAGACGTCATATCAAGATGATATTGGTCTTTTTCTCAATGTCTGTGGCGACAACGATATATACAAATCTGGATAATGTCATGCTTGGGTTCATGAAAGATAAGGTGGAGGTTGGATACTATTCAGCCGCAGTAAAGATCAAGTCAATTATGGTTAGCGTAGTGACTTCTGCAAGCACGGTTTTACTACCAAGAGCGTCTTATTATGTGGATAAAGGTATGATGGACGAGTTTTCAAGAATATTGAAGAAAACAATGCATTTTATCTTCCTTGTGGCGATCCCTTTTTCGATTTATTTTATGATCTATGCGAAAGAAGGAATTTTCTTCTTATCTGGTAAAGCGTATGCCGGAGCTATCATACCAATGCAGATAATCATGCCGACGCTTACGCTGATTGGCATCAGCAATGTGACTGGCATTCAGATGATGGTACCATTAGGAAGAGAAAAACAGGTATTATATTCTGAGATTGCAGGAGCGATTGTAGATTTGGTGTTAAATACGATTTTTATTCCAATCTATGGCGCAGCAGGTGCAGCGCTTGGTACACTGGTTGCGGAAGCTGTTGTGTTAGGCTGGCAATGTGTAGCGATTCGAGATCTGAAGATGGGGATATTTCAGAAACTTCCATATGGAAAGATTCTTATCGCAGTCGGACTTGGAAGTGCCGCATCTTTCTGGGTAAAATTGCTAGGAGTCGGGATATTCCCGACGCTTGTGATATCTGCAGTTTGCTTTTTTGGCGTGTATGGAATTGTGATGACTGTATTGAAAGATGCATTGATATTAGAACTGGGACGACAGCTTGCTGGAAAGCTTAGGAGAAAATAGGCACTTTGGAGGAGATGAAAATGCGGAATAAAACGTTGGACATTGCCAAAGGAATTGCAATGATATCGATTATTTTAGGGCATTTATCTGTTTGGCGGATAAACTGTGTTGTTTTTACATATCACATTCCAATCTTTTATCTGATTACAGGTTATTTCCTTTTTGGTGCAGAAAAAACCAGCTTCCGGAGGTTTGCGGGAAAAAAAGCCAGAACCCTTTTGGTCCCATATTATGTGGCTTGTTTGTTGATCATAATGTTTTCAATTCCACTCAATATGTATTTGGGAGAGGATGTGAAGACACAGGTAATAAGGTGGATTAAGGCGGCATTGTATGCGGCGGGAGATTCCTATACTGCACCATTTGAAATCCCGGGGATCGGTGCAATCTGGTTTTTGTGGGCTACGTTTTGGGGCAGTTTGAGCATGTATTTTCTAATCAAGAAAAAACCGGGAACAAGAGTGAGTGCCGTTTTGGTTCTGTTTATGGTGTGTTGTTGGTCAAGACGCCTATGCTGGTTTCCTTTAAGCATTCAGGCGGGCGGATGTGCGGCTCTTTTTATGTATATAGGCTGGCTGTATCATAAAGAAGAAAACATCATCAAACAGCTGCTTGCAGATATGAGTAGGGAGGCAAAGACTTTTCTCGTTATTGCTGCTTTTTGGATATGGTATGCGTTTATCCGGAGCTTTCAATCTTTTTGGCTTGTACATTGTGATGTAGGACGCGGGGGTAGTGACATATTTGCGTCTGTCTGTGCCTGCATCTGCATCATTTTAATTTCTGGGCAGATAGATGCAAAGTTTGAACACTTGGGAAAGGGATTGGCTTATCTGGGCAGATATAGTTTGTTGATGTTAATTCTGCATATTGTTGAGCTAGATCTGGTTCCGTACGGGAGAATATATGGATATCTGACAGAGGCTGGCATCAAATTAACAGATCAGATGTATCTGTATATCAGAATCTTCATAAAGTTGTCAGGGATTATTGTTGGAACAATTGTGCTGTCAAAAGTAAAGCTTGTTAGAAAAGTGTTGGGATACAAGGAGCGGTAGTGTGCATGGAAGATAACGGTAAGCGTATGCTTAGCTGGGATATTGTAAAGGGAATTACCATATTAATCATGATTGTGGGGCATGTTGCTTCAATTCCGCAACAGTTGCGAAATTTTATTTTTTCTTTCCATATGCCGGTTTTTTTCGTGGCAAATGCATATTTTATAAAGAATTATCAGATTGGTTATAATCTGAAACGATCGTCAAAATCGCTTTTGCTTCCTTATATTCTTGTGTGTGTTGTGACAGCCATGCTGTGCGTAAATATAAACGATGATATGTCGACAAATTATCGCGTGTTCGGAGCACGTATCCTTGACATGATAGGAGGAATTAGCAAAAAAAGCGAATTATTTCCAAGGTTTGAGTCGGTTTGGATGGTCTGGTTTGTTGTATGTTTATTTGCAGCCAGAATGATTTATATTGTTAGTATGAGAGTGCTAAAAAAGGCACCTGAAATAATCCGGCTTCTTGCTGTTTGCTTATTGACGTATACAGGGTATTATATTGGTACAAATATTTCATTTTTGCCATGGAGTCTCGATATTGCGTTGTTTGCCCAGATATTTATGTGGTTTGGGGATTTTATCCATAGAAAAAGGTTCTTCTTACCGTATAAGCGATATATCGCATGTGTGGGCATGGTGGTCTGGATTTTGTTGACGTTGAATGGATATTGGCTCGAACTGGCTATAAGAAGATATCCGGGAGGGATAATCTGTATTGTTACTGCGCTTGCAGGTAGTATTGTAGTTATCTTTATATCCGAATGTATAGAAAAAATCCCGGTCATTTCCCGTTTTTTTGCATGGTGTGGAAAAAACAGCATGGTTATTCTGGCATTTCATTGTTATGATTTGAGATTTTTAGATTGGAATAAAGTATATGCTGCCATTCCTCTTGGGTGGGGCTGGGAAAGTATGGCGGCAGCAAAGGTTATTCTGGTGCTGCTCTGTTCACTTGCCTTTGTAAAAGTCAAAGCGTATGTGCGGGAATTAAACACGGATAATTCGGAGTGAACCATTCAAAAAGACCGGTATTATTAGTTGAGGCTTTACCCGAATACGTCGTAGTCGTTTGTCTTTGCTTTTGAAGTAAATATTACTTTTTTGCTCAGTATATAATTTAAAATAATTACAAGTTGAACAAAACAAAGATCATAATTTCCACGCCCAAAACTCGCACATCTGTAAGGGAAATTCCACTTTCGGGAAACACAATGAATTTAATAAAACAATTACCTTTTTTAAATGTGCAAGGGTACATATTGACTAACTCAAACAAGTATATGGAACCGAGAGCAATTCGCAAATATTATAATAATTTTTTACTAAAATTATTGATTCAACCGATTAATTTTCATTGTCTGAGACATACTTTTGCAACACGATGTATAGAAAATGGAGCGAATTATAAAACAGTAAGTGAATTACTAGGACATTCTTCCATAAATACCACTTTAAATTTATATGTTCCCCCACCAATCTCTGAAAAAAGAAAATGTGTAGAATTGATACAATAAATGGTTTTCACAATGAAATTTATTAAAAATAACATATATATAGAAATAGATACAAATCCTTTGACTTTTTATACTGAATTAGGTATTATAATAAGAGCTTTATTTATTTTAAATAAGGATTTTACGGTAATAAAGATAAAAATTAAGATAAGGAATATTAGGATGAAGGTTGTTATATTAGCAGGGGGGCTGGGAACGCGATTTTCAGAAGAATCCGAGTTCAAACCGAAGCCTATGATAGAAATTGGAGAGATGCCAATCTTATGGCATATTATGAAAGAATATTCCTATTATGGATTTAACGAATTTATAATATGTGCAGGCTATAAGCAACATGTAATTAAAGAGTGGTTTGCAGATTATTTCCTGCATACATCAGATATCACGTTTGATTTTACGCAAGGGAATAAAGTAATTATTCACAATCAACATGCAGAACCGTGGAAGGTAACGGTTGTAGATACTGGACTTCATACGATGACAGGTGGGCGGATTAAACGCATCCAGTCTTATGTTGGAGATGAACCATTCCTGATGACATATGGGGATGGGGTGTGTGATGTTAACATTGAAAAACTTGTGGAGTTTCATAAGGATCATGGGAAGATTGCAACACTTACTTCCGTTTTCTTAGAACAGGATAAAGGCGTCTTAAATATTGAAGAGGATAACAGTGTACGGTCATTCCGAGAGAAGAATCTGAATGACGGGATGCCAATTAATGCGGGATATATGGTATTAGAACCAGAGGTGTTCTCCTATATCAAAGATGATACAACCGTGTTTGAAAAGGAACCAATGGAACGATTGGCAAAAGAGGGCCAATTAATGTCGTATTCACATAAAGGCTTTTGGCAGTGTATGGATACAAAGAGGGAGAAAGATATACTGGAGAATCTTTTAAAACAGGGGAAAGCTCCGTGGAAAAAATGGTAAAGAGGGCAACCAATATGATGGAATTTTATAAAGGAAAGAGAGTACTTATTACCGGTCACACAGGATTTAAGGGTTCCTGGCTCTGCAAGATTCTTGCAGATGCCGGGGCTGTTGTGACCGGTTTTTCTTTGGAACCACCGACAAATCCGAATCTATTTTCACTTTGCAGTGTGGAACAGGAGATTAAATCAGTAATCGGAGATATTCGGGATTGTGAACATTTGATGCGGGTGTTTGATGAAGCACAACCCGAAATTGTGCTTCATTTGGCAGCACAGCCGATTGTAAGGGATTCATACAAAAATCCTGTTTATACTTACGAGACTAATGTGATGGGAACAGTAAATGTTTGCGAGTGTGTTCGCTTGCATCCGTGTGTAAAATCATTTGTGAATGTTACAACGGATAAAGTTTACGAAAATAAAGAGTGGGAGTGGGGATATCGAGAGAATGAGCCATTGGATGGTTTTGATCCTTATTCTAACAGTAAATCGTGTTCAGAGTTAGTAACACATAGTTATATCAATTCTTTTTTCAATCAGATGGATGTTGCAGTGTCGACTGCCAGAGCTGGGAATGTGATTGGCGGTGGGGATTTTGCAAATGATCGTATTATTCCAGACTGTGTGCGTGCAGCGATAGCGGGCGATGACATAGTTGTTCGAAATCCGTTTTCTACAAGACCATATCAGCATGTGCTGGAACCGTTATATGTGTATCTGATGATTGCCATGAGGCAGTATGAAGATTCAGAATATGCAGGGTTTTATAATGTAGGACCAGATGAACGAGACTGTGTAACGACAGGAACATTAGTAAATATGTTTTGCCAATATTGGAATGAGAATGGTGGCAATCAAATAAAGTGGATCAATCAGGCGGAGGAAAACGCCCCACATGAGGCAAATTTCTTGAAGTTGGATTGTTCCAAAGTGAAACGTACTTTTGGATGGAAACCACATTGGAGTGTTGAAGAAGCAGTTGCCAAGACAGTAGAGTGGTCAAAGGCATATGCTTGTGAGCAAGATGTAGTGCCTTGTATGGAAAGACAGATAAAAGATTTTTTTGAAAAATAGGAGAATAATCATATGAGTACATGGAATAATGAGATAGAGGCTAGGGATGAAATAAAGAATCTGGTAAAAAAATACTATAATGAATTTAAGAAACCAGAACAGGATAAGGCTTTTGAGGAAGGGGATAGGATCCCGTATGCTTCCAGAGTTTATGATGAGAAAGAAATGTGTTCTTTGGTAGATTCCGCATTGGATTTTTGGCTTACAACAGGACGTTTTTCTGATCAGTTTGAACAGGAATTTGCGCAGTGGATAGGAGTAAAATATGCAAATCTTGTAAATAGTGGTTCTTCTGCTAATTTAATTGCGTTTATGGCACTTACAGCTCCTGAACTTGGGGAACGACAGATAAAGAAGGGCGATGAAATTATTACGGTTGCGTGCGGATTTCCTACGACTGTTACACCGGCAATTCAATATGGAGCAGTACCTGTATTTGTGGATGTTACAGTGCCACAATATAATATTGATGTTGAAAAACTGGAAGGTGCGTTAAGTGATAAAACAAAAGCGGTTATGATTGCACATACTTTGGGAAATCCGTTTGATTTGAAAGAAGTAAAAGCTTTTTGCGATAAACATAACTTGTGGCTGGTAGAAGATAACTGTGATGCTTTAGGAAGTAAATATACAATTGATGGTGTTATAAAATATACAGGTACATGGGGCGATATAGGCACATCAAGCTTTTATCCACCACATCATATGACAATGGGTGAGGGCGGTTGTGTATATACAAATGATCCGTTATTGAACCGGCTTATTAAGAGCTTTCGAGATTGGGGACGTGATTGTATCTGTTCATCAGGAAAAGATAATATGTGCGGACATCGCTTTGATGGACAGTTTGGACAATTACCACAAGGATATGACCATAAATATGTTTATAGTCATTTTGGATACAATTTGAAGGTTACGGATATGCAGGCAGCGGTTGGCGTAGAGCAGTTGAAGAAGTTCCCGCGATTTATTGAGGCTAGAAAACGTAACTGGAAACAGCTTCGTGAGTTGCTAGATGATGCACAGGATAAATTGATTTTGCCAGAACCGGCACTGGGAAGTGATCCTTCGTGGTTTGGATTTTTAATCAGTATAAAACCAGAAAGTGGATTGAATCGAAATACTATTACGCGATATATTGAAGAACACAATATCCAGACACGTTTGTTGTTTAGTGGTAATCTGATTAAACATCCTTGTTTTGATCAGATACGGGATACAGATGCGTATCGTGTGGCTGGAAACCTTGAGATCACGGACTTTATTATGAATAATACATTTTGGATTGGCGTGTATCCTGGAATGACAGATGAAAAAATAAAGTATATGGCTAAAATTATTAAGGAAGCAATTGGAAAATAGTGTTATGAAAAAAATATTGTTTACGGGAGGAACTGGATTTTTGGGGCGCAATTTGGTTCCTAAGCTCCGGGAAAAGTATGAGATTGTTGCCCCTACAAGGCAGGAATTAGATTTAAAGGATTTGAATGCGGTTGATAGCTATATTAAGAACAACCAATTTGATGTGATTATTCATGCAGCAATTCCTAATGTCGCATTTAATAATTCAGATAAGGAAGAAAATTTGTTAAAAGATAGTTTGGGGGTATTCCTTAAACTACATCAATTACAGGATTATTATGGGAAAATGTTCTATTTTGGATCTGGAGCGGAATATGGGAAACAGTGTCCAATAGTTGATGTGATGGAAGATTATTTTGGGACAGTGTTGCCAGAGACAGATTATGGGCTAGCTAAATATGTGATGAATAGTTTGTGTAGGCAAAGTAAGAATATATATAATCTTAGGATTTTTGGATGTTATGGACCAACGGATGCAGGATTTAAACTCATTACCTATGTTATTAGAAGATGTATGGAACAAGCTACAATTGAGTTGAATAAAGATTGTAAATTCGATTTTATGTGGGTTATGGATTTGTGCATGGTGTTGGAATATTTTATAGAAAACACTCCTCAATATCATGATTATAATGTATGCACAGGCAAAGCAACATGGTTAACAGATATTGCACATATTATAAAGTCAGAAATGAATTCAAATTCACAGATACAATTAAAAGAAGAGGGTAAAGCAAATGAATATAGTGGTAATAATTTAAGAATTATTACAGAAATAAATTCATTAAAGTTTACCCCGTTACTTGAAGGAATTAGAAACCAAATACACTATGAATTAAAGGCGGGACGATTATGAAAAAAAGAGTTGCAGATATTATATTTGAAACGTTGTATGAAATGGGAATAACAGATTGTTTTTGCGTTGTTGGCGGTGGTGCTATGCACTTAAATAATGCTTTAGCTTTAAATACGCATATGACAAGTCATTTTAATCATCATGAACAAGCTTGTGCTATGGCAGCGGAAGCATATGCTAGATATTCCGGGAATATGGCAGCGGTTTGTGTTACAAGTGGACCTGGTGCGACGAATGCGATTACTGGAGTTATGGGAGCTTGGGTAGACAGTTTACCAATGATAGTTATTTCTGGAAACGTGAGATATGAAACGTCTATTGAAAAAAGTGGTTTGCCACTCAGATATAGAGGATTGCAGGAATTTGACATAACCAATTCTGTTCAAAATATGACAAAGTATTGTGTATATTTGACAGAACCAAACGCTGTGAAATATGAGGTTCAAAAAGCGGTAAGCATTGCTATGGGGGGGAGACGTGGACCAGTATGGATAGATGTACCTCAGGATATCCAGAATTCTATGATAGAAGAAGAGAATCTTGTTGGATATATTGATGATGAAAGTGAGAATTTATTTGACGCTTCAGCAGCGGATAAAGCGATTGAAATTTTAAAAAAATGTAAAAGACCGTGCATTTTAATGGGATCGGGAATTCAAACAACACAGTCGGAGGACTTGTTTGAAGAAATGCTCAATAAGATTACAATCCCAGTAGTTGGAGGAGCGTGGCTAGGAGATATTTTTTATTTGGAACATCCCTTGTATTATGGCTTATCAGGTAATGCCGGACCAAGAACAGGAAACTTTATTCTTCAGAATTCCGATTGTATATTAGCAATCGGAAATAGTTTATCATATAAGCAGACAGGATATGATTTAGCTTCGTTTGCACCAAATGCTAAAAAAATAATGGTCGACGTGGACGTAAATGAATATCTGAAAATTAAAAATCACATTGATTTGATGGTAAATTGTGATGTTAAAGATTTTATAAGATATGTAATAAAAAAAGATATGCCTCAAATAGTAGTATCTGATGAGTGGAAGAATTATTGTGATAGATTGTATATGGAGTTCTCCCCATATGAAGGGAAAGTAACTATGAACATGGAAGGACGTGTGAATAAGTATTATTTTTGGGAAAAATTCTTACAAATTATGCCAGAAACAACAACGTTAGCATTAGGTAATAGTTCGGTTGCGATGGGAGCAAATCAGATAGGCAGAAGATATAAGGGGCAGAGAATGATTTCGAATTATATTTGTGGATCTATGGGGTATGATCTGCCGGCAGCAATAGGGGTTGCTGTTGCTGCAAAGAAAGATGTGATCTGTGTTACCGGAGATGGTAGCATTATGATGAATTTGCAAGAACTGCAAACTATAAAGTATAAGGATCTTCCTGTTAAGGTTATTGTTTTTGAAAATCAGGGATATGGAGCAATTAAGCAAACTTGCAAAAACTTTTTTGGAGGGGTTCTTTATGGATGTTCTCCAGAAACAGGAGTACAATGTCCTTCTTTTGAAAAAATAGCGTATGCATTTGATTACCAATATAATTGTTGTTATACGAATCTTGAGATAGAAGACAAATTAAAATGGCTTATGGACGAAAAGGAACAATGTATATTAGAGATAAAACAACAATTGGATGATCCAGTGTATCCAAAGATGATGTCAAAACTTGATGAGAATGGAAATATGACATCGCCAAAGCTACAGGATATGTATCCGTTTGTATCAGAGGAAAAAATGAGAAGCATTATGTTAGACAATAATTATTAATATTCGGGGATGGAAAATGAACGTATTAGCGGTGATACCTGCAAGAGAAAATTCAAAAAGAATACCTAATAAAACGTTGAGATTAGTAAATAATCATCCACTTATTTATTATGTAATAAAAAACGCTTTGGAGTCCAAGTATATTAGTAGGATCATTGTAACAACTAATTCCAAAGAAATAGAAATATTATGTAACCAGTTAGGAGTCGAATGTTTGATTAGGAATCCTGCATTATGTACAGATGACACTACGTTAGATGCGGTCGTATATGATGTTGTAAGGCGTTGTGAATGTGATTATGTTGTCACATTGCAACCGACATCGCCATTGCTAAAGGTTGATAGTCTGGATAGAGCTATTGAGAAAATGATGGCGGATAAATTAGATACATTGATTTCGGTGGTTAATTATCCGCGGTTACGGTGGATAAAAGACGAAACAGGGGTTGTTCCTACATATAAAGAAAGAGTAAATAGTCAGTATCTTCGACCGCATTATCAAGAGACGGGTGCGTTTATCATAAGTAAGAAAAATGTAACTACTGAATTAACAAGAATAGGTGAGAAAGTTGATTTATTTGAAGTTAGCAAAGAGGAAGCGATAACTATTGATACATTTCAGGATCTCGCACTTGCCAGTTTTATATTATCTCAAAAGAAAATTGCAATATATGTAAATGGCAACAATCAGATTGGTATGGGACATATATATCGTTCATTGGAGTTGGCGGATGAATTTTATTGTAAGCCAGATATGTATTTTGATATAACGCAGACCAGTCGTTGTGTGTTTGGAGAAACAAATCATGAATTGATTCCTGTAAAGGGTGTTTCTGAGCTGTTGGAGGTTGTAAAAAAGAAAAAATATGATGTGTTCATTAATGATGTTTTATCAACTTCCTCGCAGTATATGTTGCAATTAAAAGAAAATATGCCAGAAACAAAAATTGTTAATTTTGAAGATTGTGGAGAAGGCAGTTATTTAGCAGATCTGGTAATTAATGCTTTGTATCAGGATGCGCATGCATCAAATGTTAAAATCGGGGAAAAATATTATATTGCTCCCAAAATGTTTATGTTATATGAACCAATTACAATTAGAACGGTAGTGAAGGATGTTTTAATTACCTTTGGGGGAGCTGATCCACAAAACTATTCCGAAAAAATTTTAGAAATAATAGCTAACGATATTGAAAGATACGGGAAATATAATTTCCATGTCGTTCTAGGACGAGCAAAGAAGAACATTGAGGAGATATTAAAGTTTAATAGATTTGCCAACATAGATATAATGTATGATATTCATGATATGCCAGCGGTTATGTCAAGGTGTGATATAGCAATAACTTCAAGGGGAAGAACATGTTATGAATTGGCAATGATGGGAATTCCAGCAATTGCAATGGCACAAAATAGACGTGAAGAAACACATGGGTTTGCAAACCACGAAAATGGATTTAATTATTTGGGACTTAAGCCGAGTACAGCGATAATAAAAGCAAATTTGGATTTGTATTTGAATTCGTCAAAAGCCGAACGTCAGGCGTTGCAGAATGTGCTTTTAAGCAAAGACTTAAGAAACGGAAGAGAAAGAGTTATGCATTTAATTAATAGTTTATAACGCAGGAGGATAGTAAAGTTATGAAAAAACCATATATTATTGCGGAAATGGGAGTTAATTTTTATGATACAGCGCGCGTTTTAAATATTGCACCTATAGATGCAGCAAAAATGTATATAGATGCAGCAAAAAAAGCAGGTGTAGATGCAGCAAAATTTCAATCGTATAAGGCGGAAACGATTGCTTCAAAAAACTCACCGGCTTATTGGGATTTGACAAAAGAACCAACAACTTCACAGTATGAATTATTCAAGAAATTGGACGGATTTAATAAAAAAGACTATGAAGAGTTGTGTGCTTATTGTAAATCGGTAGGTATAGATTTTATGTCAACACCTTTTGATTATGAGTCGGCAGATTATCTTGAAAATTTGGTTGATATTTATAAGATATCATCATCTGATATTACTAATCTTCCGTTTATCAGATATATTGCCAAGAAGGGAAAACCAGTATATTTATCAGTGGGTGCATCATATCTTTCAGAAGTAGATGAGGCTGTAAGAGCGATAAGAGATGAGGGGAATAATGATATATGCTTGTTTCATTGTGTACTATCTTATCCGACAAAAAATCAAGATGCAAATCTTAATATTATTCGCCATTTAAAACAGGTTTATCCAGATATACCAATTGGATTTAGTGATCATACATTACCAGATCCGTGTATGACAATATTGACTACAGCGTATTTGTTGGGGGCTGAGGTTATAGAAAAACATTTTACGCTAGACAAGTCATTAGAGGGTAATGATCATTATCATGCTGGGGATCCTGAGGATTTTGCGAAAGCTATACGTAATTTTGAACTTATCTCTGAAATTGTTGGAGATAAGAAAAAAACTGTATTGGAGTGTGAAATGATTCCGCGAAGAGAAGCGCGCCGCTCGTTGGTGTTAACGCATGATATGAAAGCGGGAGAAGTAATAGCTGAAAAGGATTTGATTGCGAAACGCCCAGGAACAGGGATTTCCCCGAAATATATTGATATTGTTATAGGTCAATCATTAAAAAAAGACTTAAAAGAAGATACCGTATTAAGTTGGGAGAATATTTAATGAAGAAAGTTTGTTTTTCGATACCATGTTATAACGAAGAAGAAAATATTGAGTTGATGACACGAGCTATAGATGCTTTGTTTCAAGAAAAATATAAAGGAATATATGAATATGTAATTGAGTATATTGATAATTATTCAACAGATAGGACGAGAGAAGTATTACAAAAGTTATGCGAAAGATATCCACATAATGTAAGAGCAATTTTTAATACAAGAAATTTTGGAGGAGTTTCAAGTTTTTATGGACTTCTGCAGACGGAGGGAGATTGTTCAATCGTATTGCCTTGCGATTTTCAGGTGCCAATATCTATTATTGATAAGTTATTGGAAAAGTGGAAACAGGGAGCTTGTGTTGTCTGTGCAGTAAAAAAAGGAAGTAAAGAAAGTGGATTAATGTGGAATGTTAGAAAATTGTATTATAAACTTGTGCAAAAGTATTCAGAAATATCTCAGATACAGCATTTTACCGGGGCAGGATTATATGATGCAAAGGTGGTTGAATGGCTCAATAAACTTGATGATCCTGTTCCATCTTTGAGGGGCATGGTCGCAGAGTATGGATGTAATATTGAAGAAGTATATTATGTTGAAGAAAAAAGAAAAAGAGGTAAATCAAAACATAATTTTTCTTCATTGTTTTCCGTAGCAATAAAAAATATTATTTTATATACAGATTTAATTCCTAATTTTTCATTGCTATTTGGAATAATATTGTGTTTATGTGGAGTGTTATTTGCAATTGTGGAAGCTATTTTGAAAATAAGCAATTGTAATATGGTTTTCGGTTCAACCATTGCAATAGTTTTGGTAATGATGATACTGTTTGGCATACAGTTTGTACTTATGGGTTTATTAGGAAGATATCTATCAATAATACATAAGCGGATTGTACATAGACCATTAGTGGTAGAGGAGAAACGTTTAAATTTTTAGGAGAATTATATATGAAGTTTGCAAGAATAGATATAGAAACAATTGGATTTGTAAATAAAAAAGATAAAACCCATATTAATTTTGGCGATCATTTACAAAATATAGTTATTAAAGATTTATATAAATATATGAATATTTCTGAAGATGAAATAGTCTGTTTAGATTTTAATAAAATAAGTACCTATGATGGAGAATATATAGTATTGCCGATTAACCAAGCAATCTCCCATAATCTTAATTCTTTTCTCTCTCACAAAATTATACCTGTTTTTTTAGGAATAAGTAGAGACACGACAGCGATTACGGAAGATGAAGAAAGATATTTAAATCAATTTTCGCCTATTGGATGTAGGGATCAGTCTATATTTGATTTCCTTGTGAAAAAAAATATTCCGTGCTATTTATCGGGATGTATAACATTAACGATGAATGCAAGGAAACAACAACCTATAGATGGTGTGCCATATGTTATTGAGGCTCCTGAGTATGCAATAAATAATATGCCATTAGAAATGAAGAAAAAAGCCTATTTTAGTGAAAATACGTTTTATGGTACTTATAATGAATTGGTAGGGGATGGTACATTGGAGGAATATATCAGGGCAAGGTATCAAGATATAAAAGAACATGCTTCGGTTGTTATAACATCTAGGATGCATATAGCTTCTCCTTGTATTGGCATGGGAGTTCCAGTTGTTTTAGTAAGGAAAAGTATAGATTATAGATTTTCTTGGATTGACAAATATATTCCTATTTATACAGAAAAAGATGTAAATAATATTAATTGGTATCCAGAGGCAATTACGGAAATAGAAGACATTAAGAAAAAAATAGTGGAATACAGCGTGTATAGAATAAGAAATACATATGAGCAATCAATGCTAAAAAGTCAAATTAGTGAATTTTATGAGGAAAGAGATAAAGTACAATATGATTTACCACAGTTTAGTAAAGGAGTAATTGATTATGTAAATAATAAATGGAAGAAAGATGATAAATTTAGATACGCAATTTGGGGGGAGAACGATGCCTCTGAGAGACTGTATAATTATTTAAAAACTAATTATAAAAATGCAGAATTTGTTGCATTTTATGACTCTTATAAGATGATTACATATCATGGAATAAAAGCACAACATCCACGACAAATAAAAAATGATGATGTGTTTGTATTTGTTACGGGATATACAGCAACTGATGCTGCGAGAGAAATGTTTCAGAATATGAATAGATCTGAAGACTCATACTATCTTTTTGGAAGTGTGGTTAGAGGTTATTAGTACGTGTACTAGTGTAAAAACATTTCGTTTTCATGTACCCAATGTAGAAGAATTGATACGAGGAACAAAAATATATGAAAAAAATAAAACCAATACATATCTTTTTAATATTAAATGGGTTAGGGGTATTAACGTTTATAGTGTTAAATAGAATTACAAATGGATATTTCTTTGAAGAGGATTTTTTTGAACTGACAGGAGATGCTATTTATGATTTTTTTGTATTCCTTAACCAAAATTCAACAAGTACCGTAGCATTTACAACTGGAAGCAATCCACCATTAGTGCGCTTTATTTTTAGGTTTATATTTAAATGTTTGCCTGTATCAGTACAAGAAAGTCATCCGGATGTTCATTTGTGGCCAGAGCCTGAAAATGATTTGAGAGTTAATGCATTTGCGTTTGTGAGCTTTTTTTTGTTATTCATGATCGCAATTGTTTATATGACAAAATTATGTGCAGAAAAATTAAATGCGAGTAATTTACAAAAAAATATTTTTATTGTGTTGTCTTTGTTTTCTACAGGTGTTATATGGGCTATCGAACGGGGAAATATTGTTATATGGGCTATGGTTTGTACAATGTATTTTTGCTTTAATTATGAAAGTGATGATACAAAGAAAAGAGAGATTAGTTATCTTATGCTGGGAATTGCGATTTCTCTGAAAATATACCCTTCTCTTTTTTGTATTCTATTACTAAAAAATAAAGATTGGAAAGCTATTTTTAAGACAATAGTATATGTGATGCTTTTTACAATTTTACCGCTTGCGTTATCTGGAGGAATTCCGACCATAATAGGTTATATTAGTTCGTTGTTTAACCAAGTCTCCGCTAGCTCAAATTTACGAGCAGGCTATTTAAATGGCTTATCTGTTATGCTTACAATATATAGAGCGTTTGGAAATGAGGATGCCTTTTTGGAGAAAATATGGTTTTTTAGGATATTTAATTATGTGTTCTGCATAGTAATATCATTCGCGGCGGTATATTTAACGAACAAAAATTGGGTAAAAATAACCACTTTGATTTTTGCAATGTATTTATTGCCAGGGATAACGCATACATATATGCTGTCATTCATACTTATACCATTAGTACTATTTTTTAACGAAGAGCAAAATATTACGGTGGAGAATTCTATAGCAATGATTGGTTTTTTATTATTGACAACTTTACTTCCAATAAAGAACGGAAATATTGTTAGCGTATTGCGGGATCCAACAGTTGTTAATGTAGCAAATAGATTATCAGGAATAATGCTAATTCATATCTGTGGAGAGATAATTTTAACCATTATAATATTTATAGAAATAGTTAAGGGATTTGTATGTTTTGTAAAAAATACTAAAACATACTTAAGTCATTAGAGAAGAAACAATGAAAATTTTAATACAAAAAAATAAGTTAAAAAAATATTCTCTTATATATTGCTGTTTACCGGTGATTTGTTTTACTTGTTTTTACATGCAATCTATTATTGGTTATTGCACAAGTGGGGTGCTTTTGTGTGCTGTTATACTATTGTGCATAAAAACTGAAAAAGAGCAATGTGACAGTTCAATAGTAATTTCAGGGAAAATACTATTGATTTTGATATTAATTGCTCTTTTATGGTGTGCTTTCGGTGGACAAGGAAATCATTATTATCAAAGCCATGATTGGAATTGTAGAAATGCCGTTTATCGAGATTTAATTTATAAGGATTGGCCTGTGATTTATGAGAAGTATAATAAAGCACTTGTTTACTATATCGGGTTCTGGTTACCGGCAGCATCAGTTGTGAAGATTATTGCAAAGTTTTTCCCTGCTATACTTTCGACCAGTGTAGCATTTACGCTTGGAAATCAACTATTATGGATATGGACAACGATGGGAGTACTCTTGGTAGAGCTGTTATTAGTCATGTATATCAAACCAAAGACAGGAGTGAAGGTACTGTGTATACCCGCATTGATGATTGCCTTTAGCGGATTAGATATTTTGGGAGTGCTTTATAAAATTATTGTGGAAGACAGGAAATTTGAGAACATACATCTGGAATGGTGGATGGATGGACAGATGCAGTTTAGTAGTCTGACAACTTGTCTGTTTTGGGTATTCAATCAATGCGTGATTCCTTGGATTGTAATATTGTGCGTATTGCAGGAAGATACAATCTATAATTATGTTTTATTAGGAGTTTGTGCTCTTATTTCTGGACCATTGCCGTTTCTTGGTGTGTTTGTTTATATGCTTTCAAATGCGGTTGTTCTTTTTGTGAAGAGTATAAGGGAGAAATCATGGAAAAAATATGTTAAAGATTTGTTTTCGGCGACAAATGTTTTGGCACTGTTTGTTATTCCAATTTTGTTTCTGTATTATAGGTCTAATGGTGCGGTTGAAACAGGTGCAGATAAGGCTGGATTTTCTATCCTTGGAATTATAAGCATTCTTCCGATTACGACAAAGTATATAGTAAAAGTTATATTTTTCTTACTGGTTGAAGTTGGAGTGTATTTTATTCTCTTGTTTAGAAGATATCGTCGAGAACCGTTTTTTTATATGACGATAGGAACGGCTTGCATTGCTCCATTCTTTGCAGTTGGAACAGGACAAGATTTTATTATGCGTTTTTCAATCCCGACTATTATGGTGTTGGCCGCGTTATGCGGGAAGTACTTGCTTGGTGAGAATGAATGGAAAAAAGGGGGATTGCAGGTGGCTTTGTGTGTTACACTTGCAATTGGCGCGTTCACGCCTATGACAGAGTTTATGCGCGGATATAATGCGATGCTGGTAAATGGACATGTGAAAAATGTAGATGATGAATTGAAAACTTTTGATCAAGATTTACAAGGGAAATATTTAAATTTTACAAGTTATGATTATAAGGACAAGGCATTCTTTAAGTATCTGGCAAAATGACTATTGAATTTTAATATAATTTATATAATGAGAAGCTGCATGTTTTCAAAAATATATTTTTGATTATGGGAGAATATTTGGTTTATGTATTCTTTTTGAACCCGATCATCATCATGATTGCGAAGATAATACATAAAAGGATCATAAGCAGAAGATAGAGAACAGAGGCTCCCATAACAGCATATTTCCGCACAAAGATTGGGGATAGAATATATGCACAAACTGCTACGATACCATATCCGATTGCCTGACTGTTCTGAATCCGAATGATAGTCATAATTGTTACGAATAACCCGGATAAAGCAAGGAACCCGCCGCCCAATAATAACACAAGCAATTCTGTTTTGTATGGTGCAAGATCTGTGTTATATAGCATGGATAATACCGGTACTCCCAGAACGAAAGCTCCTGCCTCGCAGACAATAGTAATAATGCCAATGATTAAAATCTGTATCCCCAATAATCGAAAGAAATCTTTGTTTTGTTGTTCTTTCCACATCATAGACATCCTTGCAATCATCGGACTGAATATAAAGTTGTTCAGCAATCCAATCACAAATACCGGCATGGCTATAAAACCATAGCATGCCTGCATTTCGTCGCTGAGTAAACTGTCAATCGCATATTTGGGTGCATTTCCAATATAAAAGGCGAGGAAACAGCCTAAAAACAGAGGAAAACAAACGCGTAACAATTCCCAGACTTTTCCTTTGTGGACAGATTCTTCTTTTCGGAAAGCTGGGTAAGTAAGTGTCACAAACATTATTAAAAGTAATGTGGTAAATACAGTTGCGATCATCAGAGACATTAGCTGATCACGTAGGAATATCAGTCCCAACCCAAATACCAGTATGGTTAATATCATACGTAGAGTTAACATTTTTCCGGCTACATCAAGCCGGTTTTCTTGCTGGTAATACCCCAGATAGGCGTCTTCGATAGAATCAACAATCTTAAACAGACACATCCATATGATGATCCATGTTTTGTTCATACTATAATCATTTTTGCTTGTGGCGATTACGACGTAAATGAGTGAAACAATCAACATTAATAGAGTTGTAATAATACGGGAGGTATTATATTCTTTGAAGTTAAACTGGCGCTTGACGTCGGACACTTGGAAATTACGCATGCCGTATTTTCCAATATTCAGGAAGAGATTAGCACTTGCATAGGCGAGTGTAAATACCCCTGCCTCATATAGATTTAATGTACGAGTAATAATCATCAGCATGATAACAGACTGAAACGCCATGAGCATGCTTCCTGCCATATTCCAGATGAAGCTGGATTTGTTAATATTTTTACTATTTAATAGGAAGTGTTTTAATTTATTCATGTTGTTACCTCTATCGTATAATATCAATAATATTGTACCATGTCACAATGAACCTTGCAATTATAATGCCAAGATGATAAAGTGGAATTTAAGGGTGTGAAGGAAGAAATATTAATCTAAGGATATTGTGAACTATGAATAGAAGAATCGTAATTTTTGCTTTGCTATGTGTATTAGCGCTGGGAGGTATTTCCACAGTGGTTCATATGCATAATAAAACAGGAAATCAAGAGAAAATGAATACCGATGGATGCATAATCACACAATATTCAGATGCGACGGGAAGACAGGCGAATTGTTATACAATTACGAACAGTGGACATTTGATTATTATAGATGGTGGATGGGCTGAGAATGCCCCGGCATTAAGAAAGGTTATTGCCCAGAATGGGAATCATGTTGATGCATGGTTTATCTCTCATACACATAGTGATCACGTTGGTGCATTTAATGTGATTTATGCGGATCCACAGGGAGTGACTATAGATAGGATATATGATAATGGCTACGATTACGAATTTATTAAGGAAGCGGGGGAACCGTATGACAGTATGGGATTGGAACCTCTGGAGACATTTCATAATCTAACAAAGGATGCAGATAATATTATTCATTTGAGAAGAGATGAGGAGCTTGAAGTGTGCGGTCTGCGGATCCATGTGTATAATGCGTTTGATGATATTGTGAAGCAGAATGTTGGTCCGGATTTGGATTATCAGAATGATGGTTCTTTGTGCATGAAAATTACAAATCAGGAAGAAAGTTTTCTGTATACAGGTGATGTCAAAGCCGACATGAATAAATATTTATTTGAGACATATGGAGACGAACTGACGGGCGATTATGTTCAGTTGAGCCATCATGGAAATTGGGGATTTGGGACGGAAGATTATGACAGAATGAATGCAAAAGCTTACTTCGCAGATATCACTCCGGAATTTTATGAGTCTCACCCGATTGGAGAACTCCACCAGCATTTGGTTGATGAGGGAAAACAATATTATGATTATGGAACGGCACCGAATTCGGTGGAGTTGAAATAAGAAACACAACCATTTTATCAGGTATAGGGATAGATAGTGACATCTTTGAATGGAAATGGTTGATTATTGCATGGGATGAAAAACCTGTATGTAAATGGAAAGTAAAGAGGGGAATCCTGTACATATACAGTCTTATTTCTAACAAACGAATAAGTTATTTATTATCATTTAATTATGTATACATTCGGAAGTTGCCAGTCAATTTTTGGACAATCGGTAGCTCCCTATTTCACTGGGGCGAAATGCGTTTCATTTTGAATATGATATTAGAACTCGCGAGGAAGATTAATTATACTCCATTGTATGATATGGGAAAAGGAAGTCACTTGTCAAAACTAGCAGAAATGAGTAGAATAAATATGGGGATTCAGAAGGGGTATTCTATAATTTATAATAATTCGTTAAGTTATTAATCATAGTTCTTATTATTTCTTGATTCTTGTAGGCGAATGAATCCTGTGTATAAAGATAACCTAAGAGGATATTAAAAGAAAGGAAATATACATATGGAAATAAACGCAAAATTGTTTAAGATTGCTTATAAAAAGTTAAAGTCGAGTTTATATTATGATAAAACGCAAACGATATTACGAGATAAGTTAGTAAATTTTGAATCAATTTGTACCAATGTTGACCACTATCTTGAAGAATTATCAGAAATATTTTTATCTGAAGATACTAGAGGGGAGATGTTTGAGAAAATACTTTCAAGTATTTCTTTTCATGCATTTCCGAAGAAAATATTGCCTGAGCAATCAGTTATGATTAAGAATTATGCACAAAAAAATATTGGAATTGTAGATAATCAGTATTTTATAGATATGGATATTTGTGGACATATATTAGGTGTTTTATGGTTACTGTTGATTGGATATAAAGTAGATGAAAATATGTATGAGCATTCATATGGAAATCGAATTCGTAAGAATTTATATAATGAGTTTAGTGCGGATCCCACATATTCACCATATTTATTTGAACCATATTTCCAGCAGTATGAAGGGTGGAGAGATACTGCCATGAATGAGGCTATGCAGCATTTACATGCTGGACAAGACGTGGTTATTCTTACATTGGATTTTAAAAGATTTTATTATTCTGTTGATGTGACAGAGACTCTTTTTCAAGAAATGTATAATGATGTAATGGATGAATTTGATACAGAAAATTCTGTGTTAATAGAGTTGCATCAGTTTATGTTTCAAATTATAAAGAGGTATTCGGTGTGTTTTACAGAATTTGAAAATCGTAATATACTTCCAATTGGATTTTTGCCATCTAATGTTTTAGCAAATTACGCGCTTCGAAATTTTGATAAGGCTATAGCAGATGGATGGAATCCTATTTATTATGGAAGATATGTTGATGATGTAATAATTGTTGATAAAGTTGAATCCAATAGTGACTTATGCAAAAAGGCAAAGGCAAATGATTTGGATGCAAATGATATTATTGGCTATTTTTTACAGAGATGTTCGGGATGGAAAGGATTAAATGGAATACCTTGTCAAAATGGCATAAAATATGCATTGTTGCAACAAGAACAAGAAACGGATAATACTTTTAGATATGTATTAAATAAATTATATAACCCAACTGCGTATGACTTATCGAAAATAGTTATTCAAAATGATAAAGTTAAAATTTTTTATTTTAAAGAGGGAGAATCAGATGCATTAATTACCTGTTTTAGAGAGAATATTGCTAAGAATAAAAGTGAATTTCGACATATGCCAGAAGATGAAGCCATTTTTCAAAAGGATGATTATAGTAAAATTTATGATTTGAAAAATAATGAAACGCTTAATAAATTTAGAGGAATATCTGGAATTTCAATAGATAAGTATGAATTATCTAAATTATTAGGAAAACATCTTCGCATTGGAGGTTTGATTAAGGATGTGCGGGAAACTGGATTTGAAAGACATATTTCAAAAATATTTAATTCCAGGGTTATTATAGAAAATTATACAGTTTGGGAAAAAATAGTTGAAGTTTTAGTTATTAATGAATCATGGGAACCACTGAAGGTTGTTATAAAAAATATTGTAGAAGCAATCAATTCTTTAGACTATCAAAATGCCGATATGCTTGTTATAGTAAAGAATACGATGAAACTGTATTTATATGCTACACTTAGTAGGTGTTTGGCTCTGGTATGGGGGACGGAAATAAAGGAGATTATCGAAGCGGTATGCCGAGAGTGTATAAACTATGTTAATGATAGAGAAAAATGTATTTGCTATTTGTCAGAAGAACATCGGAAATCTTATTGTGAAACGAGGATGATTGACAAATCAGTAATGCCTATATTTCAGGATATGTTGGATATGGACACGATATATACAACAGAGGAGACACTTAATTTGTGTTGTTTTCAACAAACACTAAAATATAGTAAATATGATTGGGGAGAGAATACATATGTATACTATCCATATTTAGTTACAATGTATGATTTTTCAATGATTTCTTGTATAGAGCAGTTAAATGCAACACAGAATCAATTTGATGATATGAAGAGTATATATAAGAGCCAGATTGACAATTATGTAAAAAGCAATTATGCGATTTCAGATAATGCGAGAATAATTCGGCAGATCATATATGTTGAGAAATTTAAGGATAAAGATGCATATTTGGTACAGATTAATAATTCTAAGAAAAATCGTTTAAAATTAGCAATTGCAAATGTTAGATTGGATCATGATAATTTTAAGAAAGTTGTAATAGATAATCCAAATAGAAGCTATCAAAGATATAAAGATTTATCTAAAATAATTAATGCTGCAATAGATGAGAATGCGGATATGCTTATTATGCCAGAGGCTTATGTTCCGTTTGAGTGGTTAGCTACGGTTGCAAGAACCTGTGCCAGAAATAATCTTGCAGTTGTAACCGGAATTGAACATATTAAGCAGGGCAATCAGGTTTTTAATTTAACAGCAGTTATTTTGCCATATGAAGATTTAGAAAATAAAAGCGCATTGATTTCATTTCATTTAAAAAAGCATTATGCTCCAATAGAAAAGCAAGAAATAAATGGATATAGATTGAAAGAGGTAACTGGAAAACATTATGAATTATATCAATGGCACGATTGTTATTTCCCTGTTTATTGTTGCTATGAATTAACGTCTATTGTGGAAAGAGCGATGTTTCAATCATATGCGGATTTTCTGGTAGCTATTGAATGGAATAGAGATGTAAATTATTATAGTAATATATTAGAATCGTTAAGCAGAGATATTCATTGCTATTGTGTTCAGGTTAATTCGTCTAATTATGGGGATAGTAGAATAACCATGCCGTCTAAGACAGAAGAGAAAGATATTATGAGAACCAAAGGAGGAAAGAATAGTACTATATTGGTGGATGAAATTGATATCAAAAAGATTAGGGAATTTCAACTAAAAGACTATAATTTACAAATGAAAGATAAGGGATTCAAGACGACACCGCCTGGATTTGATCACAAAATTGTGTTGGATAAAATAAGGGGAGAGAAATTAAAATAAAGAATATTAAAGACATTTATTGACTTGCAATAATTATATATGTATGTACAATATAAATAGTAGTTATCACAAAGATTCAAATAAGTCGTAATATAAAATTATTGAGAAATAACAAGCTAACGGAAAGAGAGAAAAAATTATGAAGGGAATTATTTTAGCCGGAGGTTCCGGTACACGTTTATATCCATTGACCAGAGTAACATCGAAGCAGTTGCTCCCGATCTATGACAAGCCGATGATCTATTATCCGATGTCTGTACTTATGAATGCAGGCATCCGGGATATTCTGATTATTTCAACGCCGGCAGATACACCACGTTTTGAGGAACTGCTGGGAGATGGACACCAGTTTGGTGTGAATCTGACTTATGCAGTGCAGCCATCACCAGATGGACTGGCGCAGGCGTTTATCATTGGTGCGGATTTCATTGGTGATGATTCTGTGGCAATGGTATTGGGCGATAATATTTTTGCTGGACATGGTTTGAAGAAGCGCCTGAAAGCGGCTGTGGAGAATGCAGAGAGTGGAAAGGGTGCTACTGTATTTGGTTATTATGTAGATGATCCGGAGCGTTTTGGTATTGTAGAGTTTGATCGGGATGGAAAGGCAATCTCGATTGAAGAGAAGCCTGCACAGCCGAAGAGCAATTACTGTGTAACTGGTCTTTATTTCTATGATAATCATGTTGTAGAGTATGCGAAGAATCTGAAACCGTCTGCACGTGGAGAGCTGGAGATTACTGATTTGAACCGGATTTATCTGGAGAAGGGAAATCTGAATGTAGAATTGCTTGGACAGGGCTTTACATGGCTGGATACAGGTACACATGAGAGCCTGGTTGATGCAACGAACTTCGTAAAGACGATGGAGACGCATCAGCATCGTAAGATCGCGTGTCTGGAAGAGATCGCATATCTGAATGGTTGGATTAGCAAGGAAGAGGTACTGGAAGTGTACGAGCTTCTGAAGAAGAATCAGTATGGACAGTACTTGAAAGATGTTTTGGATGGAAAATATCTGGATGCGTTGAGATAAATATGAGTATTGAAAACGGGGTGTAGCGCATAAGTAAAGGAGAGGGTTGCATGAAAAGAGGAAAGAAACTATTTACGTATTTGCTTGTGCTCGTGATGCTGCTGGCAAATACTGTGACAGGAGTTGCCGCGGAGCTGGACGAGCCGTTGCAGGAGGCAACACAAGTTGTTCATGAGGACGGAAGCGGACTGCTGTCGGAGGGTGGTTTGCTGGAAGCAGGCGATGCGGTTGCGGACAGTAGTTATGACCATTCGCATGATGCAGCGATTGTGGCTGCCATGGAGAACCTGCAGGATACCATAGATGTGACAGGCTATGGATTGACAACAACCAATGTGGAAGATGTTATACACGGTATTTTGAACATGAATCCACAGTTGTTTTATGTATCGGGTGGATTCAGATATTACAGTGACAGCCAAAGTAATGTTACAGAATTGCTCATTACATATAATTATACGAAAACCCAGATTACTTCTATGAAAGCGGAGATCGATGCAGAAGTTGCGAAGATGGAAGCTGCGATTGATACAACTGGACTGAGTGATGTGGAGATTGCACTTGCATATCATGATTACCTTGCGACAGATGTAGCATATGATTATGAGAATTATTTATCGAGTTCTTTGTCGAGCGATGATTATACTATCTATGGCACACTTGTTAAGAAGAAAGCGGTTTGCCAGGGATATGCACTGACGTTCATGTATCTGATGAAACGCCAGAATGTTGTGTGTGGCTATGTTTCAAGCAATGCTGCAAATCATGCGTGGAATGTCGTATATTTGAACAACCAGTGGTATCACATGGATGCCACATGGGACGATCCGGTGTGGGATAATCTTGGAAGAGTGAAGCACACGTATTTTATGATTTCAGATGCAACCTTGCTATCCTTGGAGAGTAAACGGTCTGATTATGTAACGAGTGTTCCGTATGGTTATACCTATACCAAAGCAATTGACAGCCGCTATGAGAGTGGGTTCTGGAGTGGTGTGCAGACATATATGTATCCATGCAATGGGGACTGGTATTATCTGGATGGATCATATGTGGCAGCAGAAAAGAGCGCGAAATATCAGCTTTCTAAATATAATTATGCAAGCCAGATAACTACCTGTTTATATGGTCCGGAATATGTAAGGTGGTGGATTACAGACAATCGTGTGTGGGCATCTTATTGCGGACGTATGGCGGCACGAAATGGTGTGATTTATTTCTCAACACCGACGACGATTGAACAGTATAGCATTTCAACTGGAGCAAGAAAGACGATATATACACTGCCATCGGACACTGCAAAGGGAACTCACATATTTGGACTTGGATTTATAGATGATGATCTATATTATGTGATTGCGGATACGGCGAATTATGAAGGACAGGAAACCTATAATAAGGTAAATCTTTGCACTTCTCATGTATATGGAGCGGTGCAGACAATCAATCCAACGTATGAGCAGGCGGGAAAGAAATATCATGTTTGTAAAACATGTGGATATAGTGAAGACATAGAAAATCTCCCGAAACTGGTTAAGGTGTCGACAATTACGATTGTAGGTGGCAAGAAATCCATGACGGTGGGAGAGTCATATACGGTTGAGGATGTGCGAGTGGTACCGGATAACGCTACTAATAAGGAGGTCACTTGGTCTTCTTCCAATTCAAGTGTTGCATCCATAGATACGAATGGAACAGTGACAGCAAAGGCGGCAGGTACAGCGACGATCACAGTAACAGCAAAGGATGGGCAGGGGGCCAAGGATTCTTTTGCCGTGACAGTGAAGATGGCCGATTCTTCAGAAACACCGGATCCGGATCCAAATCCAGACCCGACACCAAACCCAGATCCGACACCAAACCCAGATCCAGCGCCAACGCCGAACCCAACACCAACACCAGATCCAACACCAAGTCAGCCGGTTACACCAGCTGTAACCGTGCGGTATACAACCCATGTGCAGACGTTTGGCTGGCAGGGAAATGAGAATGATGCAAAGACATGGTTTACAAATGGTGCGATGGCGGGAACGAGCGGAAAAGCGAAGCGCCTGGAAGGTATCAAGATTCGTGTGACGGGCAATGATAATCTGGGAATCCAGTATACAACACATTGCCAGAGTTATGGCTGGTTGCCGTGGTCTGCCAATGGTGAGATGAACGGAACGGAGGGCGAGGCAAAACGTCTCGAAGCAATCAAGATTCAGCTGACAGGCTCGGATGCAGGCAAATACGATGTATATTATCGCGTGCATGCGCAAAGCTACGGTTGGCTCGGCTGGGTGAAGAATGGCGCACCATCAGGAACAGCCGGTTATGCAAAACGTCTGGAGGGAATCCAGATTGTGGTTGTAAAGAAAGGTGCTTCCTTCAATACGAGAATGGGAAATATCAATTCCGCATATGCGCTTGGCTATTATGCGAAGGCGGGTACGTCTCCGGTTGTAAATGCAAAGAATACATCCAATGCTGATCCGCAGATTGCAGGTGAAGCACAGACAAACGTGACCTACCGTACCCATGTGCAGAGCTACGGCTGGCAGGCATGGAAGTACAATGGTCAGATGAGTGGTACAAGTGGTCAGGCAAAGCGGCTGGAGGGTATCAATATCCGTCTTTCTAACCAGCAGTACAGCGGAGACATCGTGTATACAACACATGTACAGAGCTATGGCTGGCAGGGAAATGAGAACAACCAGTCGACATGGCGGAAGAATGGCGTGATGAGTGGTACGAGTGGCGAGGCAAAACGTCTCGAAGCAATCCGAATCAATTTGACCGGTGAGATGGCAAAGCATTATGACATTTACTATCGTGTGCATGCACAGTCATTTGGCTGGCTTGATTGGGCGAAGAATGGTGCACCATCCGGTACAGCCGGTTATGCAAAGCGTCTGGAAGGCATTCAGATCATTTTAATTCCAAAGGGACAGGCGGCGCCGGCGAAAAATTACGGTGGCATTACTTCGGTTCGTGCATCGTATATTGCAAAATAAACATACATAAGATCCCCTCAGCATACATTTTGCTGAGGGGATTTTTTGCGTTGGAGGAGCGATGGATAGCCTGTATGGTTCGGCGTGTGGCGCCTATATATATGATGAGGATGTGCTTGATTTCCTTGTGAAATACGACAACAATCTGGCGGGGGAGATGCAGATCCTACAGCCGGACTGCAGAACGATCATTAACAGTCAGTTCCTTGTGGCGTATCGTAGTGTCTATGATGCGGCTGGAGCAGCACTCTCGGCAGATACACTGTTTCGGTTAGGTTATGACCGGATACCGAAATGCTTTGGACTGATGGATACCTCGGCATTGCAGGGGATTGGTATTGGCGCAGTTCAGACGGTGCCAGGACTTTCTTTGTCAGGAAAGGATGTGTTGGTTGGGTTTATTGATACAGGTATCGACTTTGCGAATCCACTGTTCCGCAGAGCCGACGGTACATGCCGGGTGACGGCAATCTGGGATCAGACACAGACGGCATATGAAGCGGGTGAACCCAATATGTCTGTACAGAGCGGGGAGATCGATACGCGTCCCATCTTTGGATATGGCAGGGAGTATCCGCAGGAGTTGTTGAATCTGGCGATACAGACGGAACAGCCGTATCAGATTGTACCAAGCCGGGATACGGACGGGCACGGTACGTTTCTGGCATCGGTGGCTGCCGGGAACACCTATCTGGATGGGGATGATATATTTTCCGGTGTGGCACCGAAGTCGGATATTATCATGGTGAAATTAAAGCAGGCAAAGCAGCGTCTGCGAGATTTCTTCCTGATTCCAGATGGCGTTCCATGTTATTCGGAGGCGGATATCATACTTGGCGTGAAATACCTGATTAACAAGGCGATGGAGCTGGGGAAACCGCTTGTAATCTGTCTGGGACTGGGGACGAATCAGGGTGATCACAATGGGAATCTGAATCTGGAGCTTTATCTGGATACGGTTGTGACACTGCCGGGAATCTGCGTGGTCGGAAGTGCTGGAAATGAGCTTGGTACAGGCGGGCATTTTGCAAGCCTGTCTACGATCAATCTGGGCAATCAGAACGGGATCTCACAGCCGCGGACACGGACGGTAAGAAATGAGATGGAGATCTATGTGGAAGATGAGAATCCGGGTTTTTGCACGGAGATCTGGGGGCGTGCGCCAAGTCTGTACCAGATAGCGGTATATTCCCCGACCGGGCAGCGGTTTGATCAGCTTTTTCCGAACCGTGACAGTTCTGGAATGATTACATATTTGTATGAGGGAACGACGTTGTATGCGGAAAGTGTAGTGGTCGAGAACAATTCGGGTGATCCGTTTATCCTGCTGCGGTTTGAGAAGCCTGCGACCGGTATCTGGCGGATTGAAGTGACAGAGAATTACAGCAGCTTTCCGGCAGGGTATGATGCATGGCTGCCAATCCGACAATTTTTGGGCGATAATACGCGGTTTTCACGACCAGATCCGGAAGTGATTCTTTGTGCGCCAGCGAATGCGCGTGGGACGATAACTGTAGCTGGGTACAATCATCTAGATAATTCGTTGTATGTGGAATCCAGCCGTGGATATACCAGAAAAGGACGGATTCAGCCGGATTTTGCGGCGCCAGCCGTGCGTGTGGCGGGGCTGCTTGCGGGAGGCAGTGGGACGCGACCGCTGTTCGTGCGCCGGAGCGGTACGAGTGTCGGGGCTGCATTGACCGCCGGGGCGGCGGCACTTTTCCTCGAATGGGGCATCGTGCGTGGCAATTATTATGGGATGAATACCGAAGTGATCCGGCAGATTTTGATTCGCGGTGCGCGGACAGTTGTCGATATTGCATATCCAAACCCTGCGTGGGGATGGGGTGTGCTGGATATATCACGTGCTTTTGAGGCCCTGCGCGGCTAAGCAGACCGGATAACAGGATAGTTGGATGGATATCATGCTGATACTGGACAAATAGAGAAAAAAAGGGTATCATAAGGGAAATATGTCGTACGATTCAAATTTGAAAACAGGAGTTGTATAGATTATGATATGTAAACATTGTAAAGCGGAAAATGAAGATGGTGCATTGTTTTGCAGCAACTGTGGGAAACCGTTAGAAGATGAAGAATATGACCGCGAGAAAATGCGGGGGAATACGAAGCTGTATATCGGAATATCTATCGCGCTTATGATATTTCTGGCAAGTGGTCTGGTGTTTGGATTCTTCTATTTCAGTAACAAAGTACAGAAAGCCAACGATGAGCGAAATACAATTGCTTCAGAAAGCGATGTGGCAGCCAATTATTTCCGGTCACAGATCCGGGAACAGGAGGATGCGATCACAGAGCTGCAGTCCCAGATTGATCTTCTGAAAGCGTCGATTTCGGATTATCAGAATAAGGAAGAAGACTATAAGAAGCAGATTACCGCGCTTGAGGATAAGGAAGAGGCGATGGATGGTCTGGCAAGCTTCACGGATGCGGTGCCATCCCAAGGCCATGAGGATATGTTTGTCAGTGATACATTCCTGAAGTTCACGACAAATGAGGCTGATACATCAGAGGAAGGTGCGGAAACGACAGAGGCACAGACACCACAGGAAGCCGTACTGCGTGTATGTATTTCCGGTGATATCGAGGTAAGTGTGGAGTCCTCGGATGAGGATGTTGCGAGCTTCGCATGGGATACTTCTCCAGTCGGACCATCGGTAGCGAGACTGCGTGTGATCCCGGGCAAGAAGGGAACGGCAATCTTAACATTTACGAACAATTTAAACGACGAGCAGATCAAGGTTTATGTCTATGTAGAGTAACATAGCGTAACAAGAATCGCGTCAGTATAAAATAAAAGAAGCACAGTTCAACTTTGAACTGTGCTTTTCTTATTTGTTCGATTCTTGCTTGCCAATTATACTGTTGGAGCCTTGTAGTTGTCGGAGATTGTTCCGAACTCTTTGTACTCCTGAATTCTTGACTGAATACGCTCAGACTGATCCAACAGGCTGCTGATAGAAGCGTTGTGGTTCAGGTGATCAATCAGAGTTGCGATATACTTGCTCAGGTCAGCAGACTCATACCAGTCATGGTTGAAGAGCTCTGGATCCTGATAAGTCAGGTTTGTTGTGATAACTTTCTCAATGGTACCCTCTGCCTTTGCTTGGTCGAAGATATCCAGACCAGCAGTAAACAGACCGAACGTTGCAAGACAGTACACACGTCTTGCCTTACGAGCCTTTAACTGACGGGCAACATCCAACATACTCTCACCGGAAGCAATCATATCGTCGATGATGATAACATCCTTGCCCTCGACACTGTCACCAAGGAACTCATGTGCAACGATTGGGTTCTTGCCATTTACGATCGTTGTGTAATCACGTCTCTTATAGAACATACCAACATCAACACCCAAGTGGTTTGCGAAGTAGATCGCACGGTTCATGGCACCTTCATCCGGGCTGATTACCATCATGTGATCGCTGTCCAAAGTCAGATCCGGTGTTGTGCGGAGCAGTGTCTTGATGAACTGATAGGTTGGCATGATATTTTCAAAACCGCTGTAAGGAATCGCGTTCTGGACACGAGGATCGTGAGCATCAAATGTAATGATATTGTCAACGCCAAGTCCGACTAACTCCTGCAATGCGATTGCACAGTCCAGAGACTCACGGCTGCTGCGCTTATGCTGACGGCTCTCGTACATGAAAGGCATGATAACGGTGATACGGTTTGCCTTGCCTGCCATGGCAGCGATAACACGCTTCATATCGGAATAGTGATCGTCTGGGGACATCATATTTGTCTTACCACAGATCTTGTACTCGATGCTATGGTTTACAACATCAACCATGATGTAAACATCAGTACCACGTACGGAATCCTGTAATGTACCCTTTGCTTCACCGGAACCAAAACGTGGACAAGAGGATTTCAGGATATAGGAATCTCTCTCATAGCCTGCAAATGTGATGTTGTCCTTGTGCTCGTTGTGACGTTCTGCTCTCCAGCGTGCAAGGTAGCTATCCACTTTTTCACCGAGGGCTTTGCAGCTCTCCAAAGGGATGATTCCGAGCTTTCCAACTGGAACTGTAATAAGATGACTTGAATCTGGCATGATTTTTTCCTCCATTGTGTGATTACAGCTTAGAACCCTGTATCATTTCTTTTTTTCTTTTTTGATACCTTATGTTTTCACCGTACAGTTGAAGTACAGTGTAACGTTCAATGATGCGGGACATGATACGTTCGGAATACCGCTCCTGTAATTCCTTCATGGAAAGATTGGTCGAGATGACCGTCGATTTTCCGGTAAGTCCCCTCTGGTTGATAACTTCAAAAAGCTTGGAGCAGACAAAGGCATTGGTTGTCTCTGTGCCCAGATCATCGATTACCAACAATTCGCTATTATAAATATATTTGTATAATTCTTCAAGTTCTAATTTTTTATTCATCAGATATTGTCCGAAAACCTGTTCAAACAGATCGTTTGCGGACAGATAGAGAACGGTGTGCCCTTCGTCCAGTAACGCTTTCGCGATACAGTTCGTGAGAAAAGTCTTTCCGAGACCGGTTTCTCCATATAATAACAGGTTTCCGCGTTCGGTATCCTGTGTCGCAAATGTATTCACGAAACGGTGGACAAGATGCAGCACATTTTTGGCATTGTCATATGGACTGACAGACCAGTTCCGGTTCTCCGGAATCGTGTGACTGTAATAATCCAGATCAAATGTATCGAAGTTCTCGGAATCCAGAACCTGTGTCATGTTGGACTGGCGATATAAGGCATCCACAATCCGGCGTTCAAAGCATGCGCAGACCTTGCCGTCCACATAGGCGAGATCCTTGCAGACCGGACAATCATAGATTGGTTCCAGATATGTAGCAGGGTAGCCGTGTGTCAGGAGCAGTTCCTGTATCCGCGCAGAATTGCTGCGGTTCTGATTGGAGATCTCCTGTGTGTCAGCTGCCTGTCCGAGTGCTTTTTTCTTCGCGAGCGCGATATAGGAAAGCTTGTTTTCGGATTGCAACTGTTTGATCTCTGGAATCTTCGCATAGATTTCTTCCTGCCGTTCCTGCAGGCGCCGTTTGTTGCGCAGGCGAACCTGTTCGTAATCATGCAGGATATTTTCTTTTTTCAGCAACTCAAAATTCATTGACCGTTTACCTCTTTGTGGAACAGCTGCTCCATCTCATCAAGCTCGGAGCTCATGCTGCTCTGTGTAAAGTTTGTAAATGCATTTCCGCTTTTCTTCATGGTAGCAGAGGCTTTCTGGTTCTTGGCTGTCTCGGCGTGGGCGAGATCTTCCTGCTTGATGCCGGCAAAATCTGTCACCCCTGCGTTATGCCATGCGGTCAGAATCCCATTTACATATTTGATCGTAGGATTCTGTGTATGTAAAACTGCACGCTTGCAGGCTTCCTCTACGATATCCTCACCGAAGCCGTAGTCCTTTGTCCATGTCTTAAAGAATTCCTGCTCGATCGTTGTCGGTGCCCCGCGCTTAATGCCAAGCGTCTTGTAGAAGACACGGCAGACACCGCTCATAAGGGCGTATTGTTCCTTGGCCTGTGCCTTTGTCTGAATGCCGTCCTGATACCAGCCGATGGCGGTTGCTTCTAAGTAACGGCAGTTTTTCTTCTTCATTGTGGTACAATATTCGATCAGATACTCGAATAAGTCGACACTGAATCCAAGCGTATCATATATGTACATCAATGACTGCGTATCCGACTGTGAAATCGGCTTCTCAAATAAAGTCTCTACTTGATATAATATATCTTCCCAGTCCTGATCACGCAAGAGTTTATCGATATCTTTCTGTGTAAATTTCGGCTTTTGTGGTGCGGAAAGTTCCATCGCAGGTGTTGTGATCGGTACAATCTTGTTGGAAGCCTTCTCTGAGCGCTCCGCTGTGTCTGCTTTTTCCACATGTGCAGATGTATCATCGGAACGAAGCAGGGAAAATGCATCCGATTCTGTGGATAACTCCATTTCCGGTGCCTTCAGTGGCAGAACCACAATCCCGGTTGGCTGTCCCTTTCCGTCAAAGGTCAGACGCAGTGCATCCTTTGTCACCCAATACTTGATGGCACGGCAGATATCTTTTTCTGTGAGATTAAAATGATCCGCAATCTCGGCAACCGAGATCTGCTGTTTGCTGTTCAGCAACCGGATCAGATACAGATACACCTTTACAAACTCCCCGTTTGCATCTGTCATATAATAGTCGATAAAAAAGTTCGAGATGGAAGAATAAGTCTCGCTATTTTCAGTTGAAATCGTAATTGTCTTCATAGTTTTTTGAACCTTCCCTTCATCGCTTCGCTTAGAAGCATTTCAAATTATAGCATGAAGAAAATTAAATTCAAGCGAACATCTTTTCGGTCGGAGCGTTTACGAAAATTGTGGAAAATGTGGATAATGTGGACAATCAGTTACCATAAAAAATAAGGGTGTGGAATCAAGCCGTTTGCAGACGATTTATGTTACAATTATGTTAACTAAAAATGAAAAGACCTGTTTGGTAATTTTCCCCAAACAGGTCTGTGGATAATGTGGATAACTATTTTTTTAACAGTGTATTTCCGATAGAATCAACATTTCCGGCGCCCATAGTTATCAACAGGTCATTTTTTTTGCAATTTTTTTTCACATACTCGGTGATGCTGTCGAAGTCGCCAAGGTAGATGGCATGACCACCGTTGGCGTTGATCTTGTCACAGACATCCTTCGAGGAAACAAGTCCGGTATCCTGCTCTCTTGCGGCGTAAATATCTGCCAGAAGCACGTGATCGCAGGTTGCAAGTGCCTGTCCAAATTCGTCCAGAAGCGCCTTGGTACGGGAGTATGTATGAGGCTGGAAGATGCACCACAGTTCGTTGTGTGGTGTGTTCTTGGCAGCCGCCAAGGTTGCAGCAATCTCGGTTGGGTGATGTGCATAATCGTCGACAATTTTGACACCATTTTCTGTGACGCCCTTGTGCTCGAACCGTCGGTGGGCGCTGGAACAGCGCGCCAGACCAGCAATCGTGTATTTGCGGTCAATGCCGAGGAAATCTGCGACTGCGATAACAGACAGAGAGTTCATGACATTGTGGATACCGGTTGCATGCAGTTTGATCTGATCCTGCTTCTCGCCTTTGACAACGAGTGTGTAGGTTGGGTGACCTTCTTCGTCGAAGGTAATATCAGTTGCACTGTAATCATTTCCGGCATTCATACCGAAGGTAATGATGTTGCAGTGCAGATCTTTTGTCACATGTTCGTAATATTTCATATCGCCATTGACGACGAGCAGTCCGTCGTCAGGAAGAATCTCTGCGAATGTCTTGAAGGAATCTGCGATCTCCTCGATGCCGCTGAAGAAATCAAGATGATCCGCGTCCACATTCAGGATGATACTGATATATGGATGGAATGCGTGATAGCTGTTTGTGTATTCACAGGCCTCTGTAACGAAATAATCGGAGTGTCCCACGCGGATATTGCCGCCGATCGCATCCAACATACCACCGATGGAGATGGTTGGATCGGTCTGCGCCTCCAGCAATACATAGGAGAGCATGGAGGTTGTTGTTGTCTTGCCGTGCGTTCCGCTGACTGCAACGCCGTATTTGTAGTTCAGCATGATCTGACCGAGGAGCTGTGCCCGTGTCAGCATCGGAATATTTCTGCGTTTCACTTCTACAAATTCTGGATTGTCCGCATGAATGGCTGCGGTATATACGACAAGATCAATATCATCGGAGATATTTTCTGCTTTCTGTCCTATGAAAATGCGGGCACCCAGATTCTTCAGAATCTCTGTGATCTCAGATTTCTTCATATCGGAACCGGATACGGTAAAGCCCTCCTGCAATAAAATCTCGGCAAGTCCGCTCATGCTGATACCGCCGATACCCATGAAATATACATGGATCGGTTTTTCAAAATCTACTTTATACATGGTAATAATCTGCCTTCCTTAATCTCTGTTTGTGATGTATTTGGATCGCATGCGTGTCATGCGAAGCCATATTTATTCCATATTATAGCACGATTGATTGACATTACAACAAATTTACGAAATTTATATGCAATGCCGATTGACTTCATGCGGCATTTATGACATTATATATTTTAGTAGTTTTTTATTAAAATTACGACCTATAAGAGAGGATTTATATTAGGAGGAACAGCATGAAAGTATGTGAAATGTGTGGAGCACAGAATGATGATGTCTTCACAAAATGCTCAGTTTGTGGCGCAGATCTGCCATCTATGAACAGCCAGGATGGCGATGATGAGAAGACCGTTCTGATCGATCCGGATCAGGCACCAGCACAGCCGTCAGGTCTGTCATTAAAGACAGATACAAGTACGTATGGACAGGCAGATGCAGGACAGACAAACCCACAGCCAGCAGCACCACAGTTTGGCGGCATGGGACAGCCACAGATGAATGGTATGGGACAGCCACAGATGAATGGTATGGGACAGCCACAGATGAACGGCATGGGACAGCCGGGCATGAACGGAATGCCACAGCAGGGTATGCCGGGACAGGCACCATATGGACAGCCAGGATTTGGTGGTCCGACACCAGCGCAGCCGGCAAAGCCAAAGAAAGGTCTGATCATTGGTATTATTGCAGCAGCCGTTGTTGTATTGGCAGTTGCATTTGTTCTGATCTTCAAGGGCGGATTCGGAGCAAAGGGAGGAGCATCTTCCCCAGAAGCAGTTGCACAGCAGTTTATCGAGGCGATGAATGATCAGGATGTAGATAAGATGGCAGCACTTTGTCCACCATTCCTTGATCCAGGACAGGAAGATATTGAGGATATGCTTGATTCTTATTCTGGATATGATGTAACTTTCAAGTATGAGGGCGTTGAGAGCAAAGAGATGTATGACAGCGATGATCTGGATGATCTTGAAGAGGATATCAGTGATTATGCAGACAAAACGATCAAGCTGCAGGACGCTTGTGATCTGGAGTTCTCTTTCAACGTAGCAGTGACAATGAGTGGCGAGACTTACGATCAGTCAAGCACATATCCAATCACATGTATCAAGTACAAGGGAAACTGGTATCTCTATGAGTAAGAAGACACAGACGATTCTGACAATCTGTGTAGATATAAGTATGCTGGCAGTCATTGTGACTGCCAGCTATTTGTTACTCACGGGGAAATTGCAGGGGAACTGGATTCATGTAGCGCAGATCGCAATTATCGCTGCGATTCCGACGCTCTTCTTTGTAAGCTTCTTGAATTTCGGTATGCAGAAATACGAGAAGATGCGCCCGGAGGATGCGTGGGAAGATGAGCAAGATGAAACAGAAGAACAGGATGAAAATAAAAATGCACCGCAATCATAATAACTGCGGTGCATTTTTTATTGCTGATCGAATGTAATGCTGTCTGCCCATTGCAACATGGACTTTTCTAAAGAGTCGTACGAACGGTGCTTGCACACGAATTCACAGATCCAGTAATTGTTCCCTTCCTTCAGCATGCAGTGCAGATAGGTGTATTTGGCACCGGATACGGTCTGCGTGTTGCTGAAATAATAGTAGTTGTTCCGCTGTACCAGCTTATCAGTGGAAATGCCGTTCAGGCTGCAGATTTCCTTTGCGTAATCCTTCAGTCCTGCAATTTCGTAGCCCTGATATTCAAGGTCGGACGCATTTTCGGTTTTTACGGAAAATGATACATCGTCGCTGACGAAGTAGGCGTCAAAACCGGACATCTTACTTTCTTTGAAAGTATCGGTCAGGGTAATGGTCATCGTGCCAACGGTGAAGTTTTTGGGATTGCCGCTGCATCCACATAGGAGACAAGCGGTAAGCACGATCAGGCACAACCCTAAAGTTATTTTTTTTGATTTCGAACGCATAGTTAAACTCCTTTCCTAGTTGCCGTCGTCTTGCTGATGCTGTTTGGAGAGTCCTTCCTGTATAAATGCATCGATGTTACGTTCGGTTGATTTTAAAATGGCTGCCAGCCGTTCCTGTTCGGCGGCTTTTTCTTTTGCAGCTTCGATTTCGCGTTGCTTTTTTTCTTCATCCTCTGCAGCTTCCCGGTTGAGCCGGGCCATGATCTCGTTGGCACGGGCTAACACATCGTCGTCGACACCTGCCGGAATCTCTTCCGGATCTAATGCAGAATTGGTGCTGCTTATGTCTGGTTCTGCATTGACAGCCGGTGCGGATGCCGTTGGTTCGGCAGACATATGTGCTGCCTCCGAAACCAGATCGTCGATATTATGCTGGCTCTGCCGGTTCGTGTCAAGCACGGCATCTGCAAGCGCCTGAGCATCGAGCGTTTCTGACTGCGATGGTTTCGTTGGTGCCGCATATTTGACGTCCGGCTCTTTTTCTTCTGGCCACTCGCCGCTATGGATGAGTTTATAGACCGGCTTATATACGATACACCACCATTTGTAGACGGTTCGTTTTGCCCGGAATAGAAAGTTATCGTACATGTAAGCCTCCTATATATTTTGTGTATAAATGTATAATGCTATCACTATAATAGCATGATTTTATCTGGAATAAAAGTTAAAAATTTGTTAGTTTTTTATGATAAAAATACTTTTGAAATATGGTTGTAAATCTTGACATAAGCGATTATACTAGGGGTGTATGTCAAAATGGGAGAAGATTTGGCAAATAAATATAAAACGAGGTAATAAGTGATGAGAAAGACAAAGATTGTTTGTACGCTGGGACCTGCAACGGATAACGAGGATGTACTGCGGAAGCTTATGCTTGCCGGAATGAATGTGGCAAGACTGAATTTTTCGCACGGTACACACGAAGAACAGAAGAAACGTATGGACATGGTCAAGAAGCTGCGTGCGGAGCTTGGACTTCCAATCGCAATTTTGCTCGACACAAAAGGACCTGAGATTCGTACCCGCGATTTTGAGGGTGGAAAGGCAGAGCTTAAGGCGGGTGATTTCTTCACACTGACAACGAGAGATCTTGTTGGTGACAGCACCATTACCTCTATCACATATAAGGATTTGTATAAGGATGTACAGATTGGTACTCATATTCTGATCGACGATGGTCTGATCGAGCTTCAGGTAACATCGATCAGTGGAGAGGATATTTTATGTACCGTTATTACCGGAGGCCCGGTTTCTAACCACAAGGGCATCAATGTGCCGGATGTGCATCTGAATATGCCGTACTTAAGCGAAGTAGATCAGAGCGATATCCTGTTTGGTATTGAGCAGGACGTAGATTTTATAGCGGCTTCTTTCGTTCGTTCAGCTAAGGACGTATTGGAAATCCGTGAGCTGTTAAATGCGAACGGTGGAAATAACATCAATATCATTTCCAAGATCGAGAATTCTGAAGGCGTTAACCACATCGACGATATCATTTATGTGTCCGATGGTATTATGGTAGCCCGTGGAGATATGGGTGTGGAGATTCCTTGCGAGGAAGTCCCAGTTATCCAGAAGATGATTATCAATAAGGTATATATGGCTGGTAAGCAGGTTATCACAGCGACACAGATGCTGGATTCCATGATCAAGAATCCGCGTCCGACACGTGCGGAGACAACGGATGTAGCCAATGCAATCTATGATGGTACAAGTGCGGTTATGCTGTCTGGCGAGAGTGCTGCCGGTAAATATCCGGTAGAGGCAGTTGAGATGATGGCAAAGATTGCAGAGCGTGCAGAGGCAGCCATTGATTATAAGAAGAATTTCTTCCACTATGAGCGTGCAGCAAACCAGAACGTGACAGATGCGGTCTGCCATGCAGCTTGTACAACAGCCATTGACTTAAATGCGGCAGCGGTTATCATCGTGACAAAGTCTGGTGTATCTGCAAGAAATATTTCGAAGTACAGACCAAGCTGCAACATCATTGCCGGTACGACAAGTGACAAGGCATATCGTCAGCTCAATATGTCATGGGGCGTAACTCCGGTACATCTCGAAGAGCAGAATGAGGTATTCACACTGTTTGATCATGCAGTGGCAGCAGGTAAGAAGCAGGGCTTGTTACAGCCGGGCGATAAGGTTGTTATCGGCGCAGGTGTACCACTTGGTATTTCCGGAAATACAAATATGTTGAAGGTTCAGGTCGTAGAGTAAGAGAGGGTTTATGAAAACACTGGTGATAATTCCAGCCTACAATGAGGCACCGAATATTGTGCATACGGTAGAAAGCTTAAAAGCAGCATGCCCGGACGTGGATTACGTAGTTGTAAATGATTGTTCTGGCGATGATACAGTAAAAATCTGTGAGGAGCATGGATATACATATCTGAATCTTCCGATCAATCTGGGGATTGGTGGAGGTATGCAGACTGGATATCGGTATGCAGCAGAAAATGGATATGATATTGCAATTCAGATGGATGGAGATGGACAGCACAATGCGGAATATATTCCTGATTTGATTGCCCTGATTGAAAAAGGAGAGGCGGATCTGGTTATTGGATCACGTTTTATCAATAAAGAAGGATTTCAGACATCGGGTATGCGCCGCGCAGGTATCAATATTCTGAATACAGTTCTCCGGTTGTGCGGACATGTCCGGGTAACAGATGCGACAAGTGGATTTCGCGCAGCGTCCAGGGGAGTCATTACGTTTTTTGCTCATAATTATGCACAGGATTATCCGGAACCGGAGTCAATCATTGCAGTGAATGCAAGTGGATTTAAGGTAAAGGAGGTTCCCGTAATCATGAATGAACGAACCGCAGGTGTGTCTTCGATTAGCCCGTGGAAGTCAGTATATTATATGATAAAGGTAACTCTGGCAATTGTGATTTACCGGATTGCAGGAAAAAAATGGAGGTAAACAGATAATGACAACTATATTTCGTATAATTTTGTTGATCGGCGTGCTGTTATACCTCGCGATTATACTGGTATTGATGCGGAAGGGACGGATGAGTTTAAAATATTCATTGATCTGGTTCCTGTCCGGTGTGATTTTGCTGATTTGCGCGATATTTCCACAGGTCATTCGGTTCTTTACACAGTTGATGGGTGTGTATTCTGAAGCAAATGCAGTATTCTTTATTGGGGTTTGCTTCCTGATTCTGATTGGGCTGTCATTGACGTCGATTGCGTCCGGACAATCAGAGCGAATCCGGACATTAGTGCAGACACAGGCAATTCTGGAAAAACGCGTGCGCGAATTGGAAAAGAAGATGGAGCAGATGGAGCATGAAACAGAAAAATAATTTTACGGCAAGGGATCATACATTTGTGATCTGTGCATACAAAGAAAGTAAATATCTGAAAAACTGTATCCGGTCCTTGGAGAACCAGACAGTGAAAAGTCAGATTCTTATTGCAACATCAACAGGGAATGCATATATTCGTGGTTTGGCAGAACAATATCATATTTCTTTATATGAAAATGATGCCCCATCCGGGATTGCAACGGATTGGAATTTTGCGTATCGGCAGGCACATACAAAATTAGTAACGATTGCACATCAGGATGATATTTATAATCCAAATTATCTGGAAGAGATGTTAGATGCATTGAATCGTGCAAACGATCCGATTCTTGCACATTCGGCATATTATGAGATTCGGGATGGAAAACCGGTGTATAAGAACCGGTTGTTGACGATTAAGAAGCTGTTGTTGCTTCCATTTACAACAAGGAAAACGTGGAATAGTATATTCCTGCGTCGACGATCTCTGTCGTTTGGATGTGGAATATGTTGTCCGTCCGTTACGTATGTGAAGGCAAGGTTGCCAGAAGAACCATTTACAGTTGGCTGTAAGGCAGATTTGGATTGGGAAGCGTGGGAAAGATATTCTAAGCTGCCAGGAGCTTTCTGCTATGTGAAGAAGCCGATTATGGGGCATCGTGTACATGAGGAATCAGAAACCTCGCATGTGATTGGAGAAAACAATGGACGAAGTCCAGAAGATTATGCTATGTATCGGAAATTCTGGCCGGAATGGATGGCGAAATTGCTGATGCATTTCTATCAAAAGGGACAGGATAGTAACCAGTTATAGGAAATTGTAAAAATTACTTGCTATCTGGGACAAAAAGGGGTACAATGTCAACAGTGATAATAATTATCAATAAAGAATGATATTATCAATACTGAATGAAGAGTAAGGAGGATATTACCATGGCATTTCAGATCAACGATGGATGCGTTATGTGTGGAGCATGTGCAGGCGCTTGTCCTGTAGGCGCAATCTCAGAAGGCGATGGCAAGTACGAAATCGACGCTTCTGCATGTATCTCATGTGGAGCATGTGCAGGAACTTGCCCAACAGGTGTTATCTCTGAGGAGTAATCGGTCAAATGATTACATATAGAAAAAGAGTCTTGATTGTCAATCAAGGCTCTTTTTCTTATGTCTTGATATTACAATATGGAAATTATTTTATGTGACCGATATCACCTTCCTTCGCTGCGCGCATATCATATCCGTATAGATATAAGAAGCTTCTGTGATAGTTTTATATTCCTTCGTATGATATGACACATCTGTAAATATAATTGGAATAAAGCTACAGGAAATACCTGTAAAGAAATAAGAATTGTAAATAACTATGCAAGATTTACCATACTATATTATTGGGAAAAATGCAAGTCTCTGGAATCGAATTTCCAGTAATATTTTGTGAAAATATTGAGAAATCGCTTTACATGTGGGAGTTTTGTGATAAACTAAGTAATACAAAAAATAATGTTTTTGTAAACACTTGCGAAGGAGTTGACGAGTATGAAGCTAGAACGATTAAGCGAGAATCAGATACGTTGCACACTTTATAAGTCAGACTTGGCAGATAAGGAACTTCATTTAACGGAATTAGCATATGGAACAGACAAAGCCAAAGAACTGTTCCGGGAACTGATGCAACAGGCATCCAGTGAATTAGGATTTGAAGTGGATAATGTTCCGCTTATGATAGAAGCAATACCTGTATCGCCAGAGTGTTTGATTCTGGTTATTACAAAAGTAGATGATCCGGAGGAACTGGATACAAGATTCTCCAGATTTACACGTCCATCGGATGTGGATGATTCCTATGAGGACGATGAGGAGGATGAAGATTCGGATGGTGGTCTTGGATTGGCAGATGAAGCCGATGGCGAATCCATTGTCGAGGACAATCCGGTGAATGGACTGCTGAAGGCAATCGGCGGATTGGCGGAAGACTTAAGTGGTCTGATGAGTGGTAAGGGCGTAAAGCCGGCACAGACGAATCCATCTGCATCGGATCGCAGAACAGAGATTCCGCAGGCGGTGGAACAGCCGGAAATCTTCCGTATCTATGCATTTAAGAATCTGGATCAGGTTATCTTGTCTGCAAAACTTGTAAAGGGTATCTATGACAGCGAGAATTCTTTGTATAAGAATCCGCGAGACAGTCGTTTTTATCTGTATATGACGAAGGATAAAAACACAGACAATGAGTTTGTGAAGACCTGTAACCTGTTGGGTGAATATAGTAACCGGGTACGTGCAACGTATGCTACACCAAGTCACATGCGTGAGCATTATAAACTGATTATTGATGCGAATGCATTGCAGACACTTGCGAAGCTGTAAAGAACAGTGAAATAGAATGTGAAATAAAAAAGACCATCGACGTTATTGTTGACGTCGATGATCTTTTTTTGTGTATTATGCAGATATTTCTATCTGCATGATGTATGGAATTTATAATAGGTTAGTTCAAAGTTTTCTTCACAGCTGCAACAACTGCATCCTTTGTGATGCCGAAGTGCTCAAAGAGCTGATTGCCTGGTGCAGAAGCACCGAAGGACTTCATTCCGACGAACTCGCCGTTGATACCGATGTATTTGCCCCATCCAAACTCGGAGAGTGCTTCGACACCAACTCTGGCTGTGACGTTCTTTGGAAGTACTGCATTCTTGTACTCATCTGGCTGATCCTCAAACAGATCCATACATGGCATGCTGACAACGCGGACATCAATATTCTCGGCTGCAAGCTCTTTCTTTGCCTCGACAGCAAGGGAAACTTCCGAACCGGTTGCGATGATGATGGCATCTGGTGTATCCTTCGTGGAATCCTCTAAGATGTAACCGCCCTTTAATGCTTCCTGGCTGCTGCCATCTAACTGTGGCAGATTCTGTCTGGAGAGAACCAGCGCAGTAGGCGCATCCTTCTTATTTGTTGCGAAGTACCATGCGGCTGCACATTCCGTTGCATCTGCTGGACGGTATACATAGAAGTTCGGCATAGCGCGGAGCATAGCGAGCTGCTCAATTGGCTCGTGAGTTGGACCATCTTCACCGACGCCGATACTGTCGTGTGTCAGTACATAAGTAAGAGGAACACCCATCAGAGCGGAAAGTCTTGCCATTGGCTTTACATAATCGCTGAATACGAAGAATGTAGAGACGAATGGACGTAAACCTCCGTGCAGGGCAATACCATTTCCGATGGCTGCCATTGCGATTTCACGGATACCAAAGTGAATGTTCTTGCCAAGCGGATTCTCCTTGGAGAAGTCCCCGGCATCCTTCATGTTTGTCTTGGTTGATGGAGCAAGGTCTGCTGCACCACCAAACATATTAGGAACAACATTGTTGATAATATTCAAAAGCTTTCCGGATACATTTCTGGTTGCTTCCGGCTTGTCGAAAGAATTCCAGAACTCGTCCAAGTCATAGAGACATTTTGCGTTGTCGGTGTTGTGGTAGTTGTCCCACAGCTCTTTCATCTCCGGATATGTCTTGCAGTAGTCTGCGAATAATGCATTCCATGCATCCTCGACCGTTGCCTTCTCCTCAGCAAGCTTGGCGAAATGATCGTAGACATCCTGATCTAATACGAAAGGTCCGTTGTCTGCGATACCAAGGTTTGCACGAAGGGCTGCAACGTTTTCAACACCGAGTGGCTCGCCGTGTGCACTTGCCTTGCCTTCCTTGGCAGGACAGCCTGCACCGATCTTCGTCTTGATCTCAATCATGGAAGGTCTGCCTTTTTCTGCCTTGGCTGCTTCAATTGCCTTGCCGATGGCATCTAAGTCATTTCCGTCCTCAACAAGCTGTGTGTGGAAACCGAAGGACTCGAAACGCTGTCTTACATTCTCGCGGAATGCGATGTTCGTGTCACCTTCGATTGAAATATTGTTGGAATCATATAATACGATCAGCTTCTCCAGACCAAGTGTGCCTGCGAGTGAGAATGCTTCGTAGCTGATACCTTCCATCATACAGCCATCGCCACCAAGTACATAAGTATAGTGGTCAACAACTGGGAAGTTTTCTTTGTTGAAAGTTGCGGCAAGATGCTTTTCTGCCATTGCCATACCAACTGCCATTGCCATACCGGCGCCAAGTGGACCAGTGGTGGCTTCTACGCCAACCGTGTGACCATATTCCGGATGTCCCGGTGTCTTGGAACCAAGCTGACGGAAGTTTTTCATATCCTCAATTGTGATACCGTAACCGAAGAAGTGAAGCAGGGAATATAACAGGGCGGAGCCATGTCCACCGGACAGAATGAAACGGTCGCGGTTTTCCCATTTTGGATCTTTCGGATTGTGGTTCATGTGGTTTGCCCACAGCTCATATGCCATAGGAGCAGAACCAAGTGGAAGTCCCGGATGACCGGAGTTTGCCTTCTGGATGGCGTCTGCGGCAAGCACACGAATGGAATTTACGGATTTTGTGTCAATTGCACTACTCATGTTCAATGCTCTCCTCTAAATAAGTTTCTTGTATGATTAATTTCTGTTCGCACGTGCTAAGATCTTCATGATACGCAGGAACAGGTTTACAATATCCAAATACAACTCAGAAGCGGAATCAATCGCGTTATCTACGGTCTTTTCAATTGCGTTCGCCTTTGCCCAGTCGTAGCCGACATACAGGCAGAAGATTGCGACAACGACATAGTCGATGATACCAAGGCTTGCACCTGCGATCAGCATGATTGCTTCAACCACAACGGTGATAAGCAACGTGATACCAAGTGTTCTTCCCATGCTTAAAAAGAAATTCGGGTAGATGGAAGAAATAATCATCATCACAAGTGTTACGGCAGCTGTAATACCGAATGCGGTTGCGACTATCATGTTGTATCCGATCGCACTATACAAGGTTACGGATACGGCAATAACCATACCGATTGGAACAACCATCAGATTGTATCCGATGAAGCTGACAACCGGATTGTCGGATTTACGAACCATAAATGTACCAGCGATGGCGAGAATGAAGTAACCGATATAAAAAGCAATCGGATTCGTTAATACAAAGCTGACGATGGAATCGCCGAAGACGGCAGTCATGATCGCATTGATAATGAAGCCGTACAGCAGTACACCGCCGATGATCAGATTGTACATCTCGCTGGAAATGATCTTTGCGGATGAGCCATAGCCGGCATTGTAGCCATTGTTGTAATCATATCCTGCATTGTTGTACTGATACTGGTTATTGTATTGATAGTTATACTGGTTGTTGTCCTGATAATTGTACCGGTTATTGTAATTATTATAACCGTTGTTGGAGCCATTATTATAACCATTGTTATAGCCGTTGTTATAATCATTGTTGTAGGACATAAGATTACCTCCTTTAAAATATGCTGCGGCAGGCGGTTTCCCACTTGCCGCGCATGTTATTTATGCATTTGCCTCTTTCTTAGCAAGGTATGCGTTGATGTCAGCGATGACTTCATCACAATTCATGCCATGAACCATGCATGCTTCTTCAAGGCTTTCCATAGCTGCGGAAGGACATCCGACACAGTGCATGCCGGCTGCCATAAGGATAGCGGCATTGCCTGGATCAACCTCGATAATCTCGTGAATTAACATAGATTTATCAATCTGTTTTGCCATAATATAAGACCTCCTTATTCTTCTGTTTCGCTCTTTTCGCAAAACACAACTAAGTATAACATATAATAAAGAAAAAATCTATGGTAAAATCCTTCTAATAATGGTATAGTATAAATAGCTATGCGAAGGAAAAGGTAGGACAAATGAAGGGAATTTTTCTGACGATGGAGGGACCGGATGGTTCCGGCAAGACAACGCAGATTTTGAAATTGAAAGAGCATTTGATGCAGCACGGCTATGACGAAGTTGTTGTGACGAGAGAGCCGGGTGGAACGGTGATCAGTGAAGCAGTTCGCGGGATTCTTCTGAACCGGGAATATGCGGAGATGGATGACCATACGGAGGCATTGCTTTATGCAGCGGCACGTGCACAGCTTGTGGCGCAGGTGATCAAACCGGCGCTGGACGCAGGAAAAGCGGTGATTAGTGACCGTTTCGTGGATTCCTCTGCCGTCTATCAGGGGATGGCACGCGGACTTGGCGTCGAGAAGATTTATGAGCTAAATGGATTCGCAATGCAGGGAATCTGGCCGGATCTGACGATTCATCTGGATCTACCGGCGGAAGTTGGACTTGCCCGTGCAAAATCCCGCGCAGAGTTAGACCGGATGGAGGCACAATCCACCGCTTTTCATGAGAAGGTGGCGCAGGGCTACCGTGATCTGGCGGCACTTGCCCCGGAGCGAATCGTGACGATTGACGCGACACAGGACATCGACACGATACATGCGGCAATCGTGGACAAAGTTGAAAAACTGCTTGCCGCGAGGTAAGCTGCAACAAAGATACCGAAAGGAGGAGAGTACGTGGACAACAATGTGAAGATCAGTCAATTACAGCAATTGACGCAGATGGAAGCCCCCAAGAGCCAGAAGGCGACGGACGAAGAGTTCAAGTTTACTCTCATCCGCAACATAGATAAAGCCGATCTGAAGGAAAAACTGACCGGACTGATGAAGGATATCGAGGAGCAGGGCGAGAAGATTGCCAAGCACATGGATATCAAGGATATGAAGAAATACCGCACCTCTATCAAAGAATTTATGAATGAGGTTGCGGCAAATGCACATGAATTTTCAAGAGAAAATTTCTTAGATCGCCGCGGCAGACACCGGGTGTACGGTATCATCCGGCAGGTGGATAAAAACCTTGACGATTTGGCACAGGAACTGATGAAGGAAGAGAAAGATCATCTCGCGATCCTCGGCAAGATCGATGATATCCGCGGATTGCTGATCGATATATCAACATAAACGAATAAAAAGAAAGTGAGGGAACGCTATGGGATTTAAAGGAATAGTGGGCCACGAGGACATAATTGCACATTTTAAGAGCAGCATTGAAACGGGAAATGTTGCGCATGCGTATATTATAAGCGGAGATGCCGGCAGCGGAAAAAAAGCGCTTGCCTATGCATTTGCGGAGACACTGGAGTGTGAGGCAGGCGGTACAGAAGCCTGTGGAACCTGTCAGTCCTGCTTACAGGTTTCAACCGGAAACTATCCGGATATCATCACGGTAACGCATGAGAAGCCGAATCTGATTTCAGTGGATGAGGTTCGTGACCAGCTCATAAATACAATTGACATCAAACCGTATAAAGGAAAGTATAAGATTTACATTATCCCGGATGCGGAGCTTTTGAATGTACAGGCACAAAATGCCATGTTGAAGACGATTGAGGAGCCACCGGCGTATGCGGTGATCCTGTTGCTTACGACAAATCTTGATAAGCTGTTGGAAACAGTGAAATCCCGTTGCCTGAAGCTGCAGACGAAGCCAATCCGTGAGCGCGATGTGCTGGCATATCTGACGAATGTAATGGGACTGACAAAGGAAAAGGCATATTTCTGTCTCGATTTTGCACAGGGTAATCTTGGAAAGGCAATCAAGCTCGCAGGCAATGACGAGTATGCGGCGATCGTGGATTCGGTTGTTGGCGTGCTGGCGCATATCGACGAGATGGATGTGGAGACGCTTGGAAAAGCGGTCAAGGATATCGAGCAGTTTAAGATGTCTATGAATGATTACATGGATTTGATGATGATGTGGTACCGGGATGCCATGATGCTGAAGGTAACCGGAAATGTCGATAAAATCCTGTTTAAAAACGAGTTTTCTACCTTGAAGAAACAGGCTGGAAAGCTAACATTTAAGAGCATCGAGGACAAGATCGATGCGATCGCAAAGGCAGAGCAGCGACTGCTTGCCAATGCGAATTTTGAAGTGACAATCGAACTGTTGCTTCTGACTTTAAAAGAGGAGGCATCGGCTGAAGAATGAAAGAAGTAATCGGAGTTCGTTTCCGTGAGAATGGAAAGATATATTTTTTCAATCCGCTCAATTATAAGATTGATCCGGGCAGATATGTCATTGTGGAGACACAGCATGGCGTAGAGTTTGGAAAGGTTGTGCTCGGACGCAGAGAAGTGGATGAGACGAAGCTGCAGGGCGAGTTAAAGCCGATCATCCGGATCGCAACCGAGGCGGATGAGAAGAAGCATGCGGAGAATTTAGAGAAAAATAAAAAAGCAATGGTCATCTGCAAGGAGAAGATCGAAAAGCGCGGTCTGGAAATGAAGCTGATCGGAGCGGAGTATTCATTTGATAACAGCAAGGTATTGTTTTATTTCACGGCGGATGGCAGAGTGGATTTTCGTGAGCTGGTCAAAGATCTGGCAGCGGTATTCAAGACACGTATTGAACTGCGTCAGGTAGGTGTGCGGGATGAGACAAAGATTCTCGGCGGCATTGGCATCTGTGGCAGACGGCTTTGCTGTAATGCACATCTGTCGGAGTTTGGACCAGTTTCCATCAAGATGGCAAAAGAGCAGAATCTGTCGTTGAATCCGGGGAAGATTTCCGGTGTGTGTGGCAGATTGATGTGTTGCCTGGCTCATGAGCAGGAGACTTATGAATATTTGAATAAAAAACTTCCAAATGTTGGAGATGTCGTGAAGACATTTGATGGCAAAACCGGCGAGGTAACGGCAGTTAGTGTCCTGCGCCAGAAGGTAAAACTGAAGGTGGCACAGGAAGATGATACATTTGAAATAGAAGAGTACAAGGTCGATGAGCTTCGTTTCAGGCCGAAGAAAAAAGGCGGTCAAAAAGGTGGCGGCCATGGTAAGAAGGGCGGCAATGATGGCTCGTCCGACAAAGAGTTGAAGGAACTGGAGAATCTGGAGCGCAAGGAAGGAAAGTCAAAGCTCGATGAGGACTAAGGATGAGAAAGAGAAGTGGCTGAAACCGGGTGAGCGGATCGATGATCTGCAATGCCGTGGCTACGATATCATTCAGAACAAGGACGTATTCTGCTTTGGCATGGATGCAGTGCTGCTTGCAGATTTTGCGACAGGTGCGCCGAATGGTTCCGTGATCGATCTTGGGACCGGGACAGGCGTGATCCCGATGCTGATGCAGGCGCGCGGCAAGGGCAGACATTTTACCGGACTTGAGGTGCAGGCGTACAGCGCGGATATGGCGAGGCGTAGTGTGCAGATGAATGGATTGGAGACAGAGATCTCTGTTGTGGAAGGCGATATGCGGCAGGTGCGGGAGCTTTTCAAACCGGGAAGTTTTTCTGCGGTTACAAGTAATCCGCCCTATATCAAGGGGAATCATGGGCTGGAAAATGAGAATTCCCCAAAGAACATTGCGCGGCATGAGATATTGATGGAGCTTTCGGACGTGATAAAGGCAGCGGCGTATCTGCTTTGTGAGGGCGGTACATTTGCGATGGTACATAAACCATTCCGACTGGCAGAGATCATACGTCTGATGTCAGAGTGCCGGATCGAACCGAAGCGTATGTGTATGGTGCAGCCGTATGCAGACAAGGAACCGAATATGGTTTTGATTGAGGGAAATAAAGGCGGTCGGACGATGCTCAAGGTAGAGCCGGCACTTGTTGTATATAACAGGGACGGTTCGTACACCGAGGATCTGCTGACACGATATGGAGACAGATAAATGGCAGGAACATTGTATTTGATTGCAACGCCAATCGGTAATCTGGAGGATATGACCTACCGGGCGGTGCGGCTGCTTGGAGAGGTAGATCTGATCGCGGCGGAGGACACGAGAAACAGTATCAAGCTGCTCAATCATTTCGACATCAAGACGCCGATGACTAGCTATCATGAACATAATAAATATGAAAAAGCACAGGTGCTTGTAGGCAAGCTTCTGGAAGGCATGAATATTGCAGTGATTACGGATGCCGGAACGCCGGGAATTTCCGATCCGGGAGAGGAAATCACGAAGCAGTGCTATGAGGCAGGAATCAAAGTGGTTCCGGTGCCGGGGGCGTGTGCGGCGGTCAATGCACTGATCGCGTCCGGGCAGGCAACCAGACGATTTGCATTTGAAGCGTTTTTGCCGATGGATAAAAAAGAACGGCAGGCGGTACTTGCGGAGCTGGCGCGGGAGACGCGTACGATGGTGGTCTATGAAGCACCACATCGTTTGAAGAAGACATTGCAGGAGCTGCTTGGCGTGCTTGGAAACCGTTCGGTTACGGTCTGCCGGGAAATCACAAAGAAGCATGAGACATTCTGGAAAACGACGTTGCAGGAAGCGAGCGATTTCTATGCGGAGGAAGAGCCGAAGGGCGAATGTATTTTGGTGATTGAAGGCTTGTCGCGGGAAGCAATCGAGAAGGAAGCACAGCAAAAATGGGAAGCGATGAGCATTGAGGAACATCTGCAGATGTATCTCGATCAGGGAATCGAAAAAAAAGAAGCGATGAAGCTGGTCGCGAAAGATCGCGGCATTTCCAAGCGGGATGTGTATGCGGCAAGTATATAATCCGGACGACGGATGAAGATAAATGAGGGTTACAAAGAGAAGGGAAAAGGGAGGAAATGCAATGAAACAAACGAAGAGAAGGATTCTCGCATGGTTGATGACAGTCGTACTGGTGCTCAGTGTGGTGACAGTGCTTACGCCGACGAAGGAGGCAGAGGCGGCTGCGGCAACAGCAGTTTCGACACATGGAAAGCTGGCAGTCAAGGGTACACAGCTGGTAGATAAGAATGGACAGCCATTCCAGATTCATGGTGTGAGTACACATGGACTGCAGTGGTTTGGGCAGTACAATAACAAGGCAGCCTATCAGACGCTGCGCGATGACTGGGGCGCAAATGCGATCCGTCTTGCGATGTATGTCGATGAGGGCGGTTATTACAGCGACCGGAACGGTATGAAGAAAAAAGTAACAGATGGCGTGCAGTATGCAACAGAGCTTGGCATGTATGCGATTATTGACTGGCATCTGTTAAACGTGAATCCGAAGAATTATACGAGCGAGGCGAGGAGCTTCTTCAAGGAGATGGCACAGAAGTATAAAAATTACGACAATGTCATCTATGAGATCTGCAACGAGCCGAGCAACTGTCCTTGGTCTGATATCAAGAGCTATGCGACAGAAGTTATTCAGACAATCCGTGCATATGACAAGGACGCAATCATTATCGTAGGAACACCGACATGGTCACAGCTTGGAAATCAGGGACATACGTATGAGCCGGCGGATGATCCAATCCGTGGCTACAGCAATTTAATGTATGCATTTCATTTCTATGCTTCTGAGTCCAGCCATAATCAGTGGCTGACGGCGAAGATCGGTACTGCAATCGACAAGGGACTTCCGGTATTTGTATCCGAGTTTGGACTGTCCGAGGCGAGTGGAAATGGAAATGTCGATCTGAACAAGGCGGCAGAGTGGATGAAGCGGTGTGATGACCGCAATGTCAGTTATTGTGTCTGGAGTTTGTGTAATAAAAATGAGAGTTCTGCTCTGATTAAGAGCAGCTGTGGAAAGACAAGCGGCTGGACCGTTGATGATCTGACGAAGGCTGGACAGTTTATCCGGAATCATTATAGAAGCCGGATGGAAAATACGGCAGAGAACAATCCGGAGATAAAGAATCTGGCGCCGAACATTACGGTATCTTACAAGACACATGTGCAGACATTTGGTTGGGAAAATGAAGTATCCAATGGTAAAATGGCAGGAACTGTCGGAAGTGCAAAGCGTCTGGAAGGTATCACAATCCGTGTATCCGGGGACAGTAATCTGGGTATCCGTTATAAGACACATGTGCAAAGCTACGGCTGGCAGGGCTGGAAAGAAAATGGCGTGATGAGCGGAACGACGGGAGAGGCAAAACGTCTGGAAGCTATCTGCATTGAATTGACCGGCGCCAACAAGGATAAATACGATGTATATTATCGTGTGCATGCGCAGACGTATGGCTGGTTAGATTGGTCCAAGAATGGAGAGATGGCAGGAACCGAAGGTCTGGCAAAACGTCTGGAGGCAATCAATATCGTGATCGTACCAAAGGGTGCAAATCCGGGCGTTGCAACGTCGAAGACGTTTGTATCCGCGTATCCGGGTAGCATCAATTACAAAACGCATGTGCAGACGTTTGGCTGGGAGAATAACTGGCGCGCTGATGGCACGATGAGTGGAACAAGTGGAAAGGCAAAGCGTCTGGAGGCAATCCAGATTCGCCTTGGAAGAAATATAAACGGTGGTGTCCGTTACAAGACACACGTACAGACATTTGGCTGGCAGAATTGGGTATCCAATGGAACAACGAGTGGAACGAGCGGGCTTGGCAAGCGTCTCGAGGCAATTCAGATTGAACTGACTGGACAGGCAGCACAGCAGTATGATATTTACTATCGTGTACATGTGCAGTCATACGGTTGGTTGGATTGGGCAAAGAATGGTCAGATGAGTGGTACAAGCGGTCTGGCGAAACGTCTGGAGGGAATCCAGATTGTGCTCGTACCGAAGGGAGCTGCGGCACCGGGAAAGACAGCGAGAGCCTGCATCAACCGGTAGAATAGAAGGAGGCTTGCTGTATGACTGATACAGCAGATTAGAATGAAAGACAAAAAACATCTGGTACAATTGATACTTGCGATTATTACTTTTACGGTACTTCTGATATTTGTAGTCAATCATCTGCATATTATAAGTGGATTTTTCGGTATGGTTTTTTCTGTGCTGCTTCCATTTTTGATTGGATGCGGGATTGCGTTTGTGTTGAATATTCCGATGCGCGGAATCGAACAGGGAATCTTCAAGAATGAAAAAAACCGCCTGTACCGGTTCCGGCGCCCGATCAGCATGGTGCTTACGTATATCGCGGCACTGCTTTTTATAGCGCTTGTGCTGTTTGTAGTTGTACCGGAGGTTGCGGATACGGTTGGAAAGGTGAAAGAGCTTCTGCCCGGATTTGTAAACCGGGCGAAGGAGCTTGCACTTGCATATACGAAGAATGTTCCGGCAATATCGGAGAAGATTGCCGGCATTGAACCGGATTTTGACCAGATATTTTCGTTCTTCAATGATAACGGCGGAGAGATCATGTCGGCGACGGTTTCTATCTTCTCATCTATCATTGGAACCGTCATAAATATATTTATCGGGATTATTTTTTCCGCATATATTCTGGCACAGAAAGAGAAGCTCGGCAGGCAGACGAAGCTTGTCATCTATGCGTTGTTCAAGGAAAAGACGGCAGATGAGCTGATGGTGTTCGGTAAGATAGCAAGTACGACATTCTCCAAGTTTTTTACCGGACAGTTCCGGGAGGGTATCATCCTCGGAATCATGTTCATGATTGCGATGGCAATCGCGGGCATACAATATCCGCTTACGATTGGCGTTCTGATTGCATTTACGGCATTGATACCGGTGTTTGGTGCATTTATCGGACTTTTTATCGGATGCTTTCTGCTTCTGGTTGTTGACCCGAAGCAGGTGCTGTGGTTTGTGTTATTGTTCTTTATTTTACAGTTTATAGAGAATTATTTTATCTATCCGAAGCTTGTCGGCGGAGACATTAATCTGCCCGCGATCTGGGTGCTTCTGGCTGTGATTGCCGGCGGAGACCTGATGGGCGTGGTCGGAATGTTTATCTTCATTCCGCTTGTGTCTGTGCTTTATGCATATTTCCGGTCAATCGTGTACCGGAGAATAAAAAAACGGGAGATTAATGTTGATGACAAACAGGTGCCGGACGATGTAGTCCCACTTGAATCGGCAGGCAGGCGGCTGTTTGCAATGAAATCAAAAGTCGAAAAAACGGACAGTAAAAAACAAAACAAGGAGATGTAACAACATGTACAAAGAAGTACCGGGACTCGTTTTATATCGTGATTTAGGGCAGGACAGTATCTTATATTGCATGGCGGATATTTTTGAGGCATGGGAGAAGAAGACGAGTACCAAGGAGGAATTGGTCACACGGATTTACCAGCAGATCAAGCGGATTCTGGATGTGGCAACAAGCTATGGCTTCAACCGGAATCTGTGGCAGGATTATCTGGCGTTTTTGCTGATCACAAATGAGAATTCATTTACGCTTACCTGCGAGAAGGTTGGCGCAGGAGATGGCTCAGTCAATGCATTTGCAAAAAATGATTATGCAATCTTCAAGCGGTTGTTCCATTTTGATTTTGCACCGATCGAGAAGGATCTTGGCATTGACTGTTTCACAACAATCACGAATTACAAGTCACTGCCGAAGAAGGAACAGATGTATAACCAGAATGTCAGTGAGAAGGTGCGTGATATCAGCGACCGTGTCAGCGAGGCGGAAAGTGTCGATGAGATCTTTGCTATCATGACCGCTTTTTACAAGCAGTATGGTGTTGGCATGTTTGGTCTGAACAAGGCATTTCGTATCCGCCATGATGAGGGTAAGGAACTGGAATTTATCCCAATCACGAATACAGATAAGGTAATGCTGGATGATCTGATTGGTTATGAGATCCAGAAGAAAAAGCTTGTAGATAATACAGAGGCGTTTGTGCTTGGAAAGAAAGCGAATAACTGTCTGTTGTTTGGCGACAGTGGTACCGGTAAATCCACAAGTATCAAGGCAATCATTAACCAGTATTATGAGCAGGGACTGCGTATGATTGAGATTTACAAGCATCAGTTTAAGGACTTATCTGCTGTGATCTCGCATGTGAAGAACCGGAATTATAAGTTTATCATTTATATGGATGATCTTTCCTTTGAGGAATTTGAGATTGAGTATAAATATCTGAAAGCGGTCATTGAGGGTGGACTTGAGACAAAGCCGGATAATGTACTGATCTATGCAACCTCAAATCGTAGACATTTGATTAAAGAGACATGGAATGACCGTGATGATGTGGAGACAGATAACGGTATGCATCGTTCCGATACGATGCAGGAGAAGCTTTCTCTCGTCAATCGTTTTGGCGTGACGATCAGTTACTCCCGTCCATCGAGAAATGAGTTTAACGATATCGTGCTTGGACTGGCAAAGAAGCATCCGGAGATCGGACTGACCGAGCAGGAGCTCTTAGCAGAAGCAAACAAATGGGAACTTTCCCATGGCGGTGTATCCGGTCGTACGGCACAGCAGTTCATGAATTATCTGTCAGGAAAAGCATGATTGCTATTTTAGCCCGGATTTGATAGAATGAAGCTTAATTTGAATTGTCTTGCCGGACAGAGAGGTGATGGACTCTGCTTTACGGATTAGTTCATCCAGATGGTCTGTGTCGTGTTTGTCCGCATAGATGGTTGCAAGCATCGTGTAGCTGGCGGTAATGTCAGAGCCGATAGAGACTGCATAAGATAGAAACTGCTCGGCGCTGGAAACGTCATTTGCTTCGAGTAATGTTTTGCCGATCTTGTTCAGAAGCAGGATCAGATCGGCGTAGGCGTCATCGCAGGCAGACAACGTATCTAAGTTGGCAGGACCATACATCATCTTTAAATCCGTATTCGTATACATAAAGAGATTTAAGATTTTTTTGCCCGCCAGTGCATACAGTTCGTCCGCAAGCCCGGAATGACCGCATGCGGAGAGTGTATCAACTGGAAGCGTATCCAGAGGGATTTCGATATAGGGAAGGGTGGAGATATCCGCCTTCCGTACGGAATTTGCTTCAGATTCGCGTTCGAGAAGACTCTCGCGGCTCTGCACGTGTGTTTTCTTAAACCGGGAGACATTTCGCGAGACAACAAAGCATAAAGCTAGAAAAGAACAACAAATGATAATCGTAATATAATGCATAAAAATAATCCTTTCGGGAGGTAAAAATTCATGTTATTTGATTTCAGTAACAAAAAGAAGACAAAGAGAATCGCAGCAATCATCTGCGGCGTACTGGTATTTGCCATGGTCGTTGGATTGCTTGTTTCTGCAATCTAAATGCATCTTTTCATCAATGTATCATGGACGGGATGTAAATTCAAGGTTGCGACTAAATATTAGGAGGTAGATGTGATGAGAAATGAAATTTTGAAGCTGCTCGAAACCGACAGCAGACTGACAGTGAAGGATATCGCCGCGATGATCGGCGCGGATGAAGCCGCGGTGGAAGCGGATATCAAGGCAATGGAAGACGAGAGCATCATCTGTGGATACCATACTATGATCGACTGGGATAAGGTTGGCGAGGAGATGGTAACAGCCATGATCGAGGTCAAGGTTACACCACAGAGAGAAGCGGGATTTGACCAGATCGCGGATCGTGTCAGAAATTTCGATGAAGTACATTCCGTCTACCTGATTGCAGGTGCGTATGACTTTATGGTTGTTATTCAGGGAAAGACATTGCGGGAAATCTCTCATTTTGTATCCGAGAAGCTGGCAATCATCGAGGATGTCATTGCAACATCCACGAATTTTGTACTGAAAAAATATAAAGACCATGGTGTTATTTTCCAGACACCAAGTCAGGACGAAAGGTTGGTAATCGCACCGTGAGAAATCCATTGTCAAAAACGATAGAACAGATTAAGCCATCTGGAATCCGGAAGTTTTTTGACATTGTAAGTGAGATGCCACATGCAATCTCACTTGGTGTTGGTGAGCCGGATTTTGATACACCATGGCATGTTCGATCAGAGGGTATCCGTTCGCTGGAAAAAGGACGGACATTTTATACATCGAATTCCGGATTGATCGAACTGCGTCAGGAAATCTGTAAATGGTATCAGAGAAAATATAACGTATTGTATGATTATAAGACCGAAGCACTGCTGACCGTCGGTGGCAGTGAGGGTATCGATGTGGCACTCCGTGCCATGCTTGATCCGGGCGATGAGGTTATTATCCCGGAGCCTTGCTATGTATCGTATGTACCTTGTGTACAGTTGATCGGTGCTGTGCCGGTTACAATCGAGTTGAAAAATGAGAATCAGTTCCGTCTGACACCGGAGGAGCTGCTTGCAGCGATCACGGATAAGACGAAGATTCTGATCCTTGCATTCCCAAGCAATCCGACCGGTGCAGTCATGACGAAGGAGGATTTGGAGCCAATCGCGAAGATCTGCCAGGAGAAGGATATTTATGTGATCTCCGATGAGATTTATTCCGAGCTTACATATGGCGGTCAGAAGCATTGCTCGATTTCATCTCTGCCGGGTATGAAGGATCGGACGATTGTCATCAATGGTTTCTCCAAAGCATATGCGATGACCGGATGGAGACTTGGCTATGCGCTTGCACCGGAGGTAATCGCACATCAGATGACGAAGATCCATCAGTTTGCAATTATGTGTGCACCAACGACCAGTCAGTACGCAGCTATCGAGGCAATCAAGAATGGCGATGCAGATATCGAGAAGATGTGCAAGTCGTATGACCAGAGACGCCGATTCCTGCTGAAGAAATTCGAGGAGATCGGACTTCCGTGCTTTGAGCCGCATGGCGCATTTTATGTGTTCCCATGCATCAAGGAGTTTGGCATCACGAGTGACGAATTCGCAACGAGACTGCTTCGTGAAGAGGAACTTGCAGTTGTGCCGGGTACGGCATTTGGTGACTGCGGCGAAGGATTCCTGCGTATCTCGTATGCATACTCAATCGAGCAGCTCAAAGAGGCGATGGGAAGATTAGAGAGATTTATTGGACGATTAAGAGAGCAAAAGACATGTTAAACATCGTATTACATGAGCCGGAAATGCCGGCAAATACAGGAAATATCGGACGTACCTGCGTGGCAACGGGGGTGCGTCTGCATCTGATCGAGCCACTTGGATTTTTATTAAATGACAAGATGGTGAAGCGCGCGGGACTGGATTACTGGGATCGTCTGGATGTGACACGCTATGACGATTACAACGATTTTCTGGCGAAGAATCCGGGCGCGAAGGTTTATATGGCAACGACAAAATCAAAGCAGAAGTACACCGATGTGAAATATGAGGATGACTGCTTTATTATGTTTGGTGCCGAGAGCAGAGGGATTCCAGAGGAGATTCTGCTTCAGAATAAGGAAACCTGTGTGCGCATCCCGATGATGCCGGGCGAACGTTCCCTGAACTTATCGAACTCGGTTGGTATCGTGCTGTACGAGGCGTTAAGACAGTTGGATTTCCCGGGATTAGAGACAGAAGGACAGTTGCATCATTATCAGTGGTAGAGATTATGAGACAGGAAAAATGGCTGGATAAGCCGTATTATTCATTGGATGCATATATGAAATACACCTATGGACAGAAGGTGTACAAGATTGCGGTCGACGCAGGGCTTACCTGCCCGAACCGTGATGGTACACTTGGCGAACGTGGGTGTATTTTTTGTAGTGCCGGCGGAAGCGGCGATTTCGCAGTGCCAATCGCAGGTGGTGGCAGGCAGGATGGACAGAGCGTGGTTGGTGCTTCGGCGAATGGCCGTGTGTACGAGCATCGGTCGAAACGGGATTCGCGCGGGGCATCGACAGAGGTTTATCATAAGGAATATGAGCGCCGGGGAAGCTGCGTCGATGTGGAGCGGAAAACGCTTGATATCAAACGGCAGATTGAGCGGGGCATGGCGAAGTTCCATAAGAAGGTCGGAGAGAAGTTCGTCATTTATTTTCAGGCATACACGAACACCTATGGAGATCCGGCATACTTGGAACGCATCTGGCGGGAAGCATTAGAAGAGGAGTCGGTCGTTGGAATCAGTATTGCGACAAGACCGGATTGTCTGGGGATTCCGGGAGTATCGGTAGCTGTAAAAAAAGCGGAGATGGCTGCAGTGGAGAACCAGTCCGGAAATGCAGAGACAGTTATTTCGATACTCGGAAGATTGCAAAAGGAGTATGCCGAGAGTGGCAAATTCATCTGGATTGAACTTGGACTGCAGACGATGCATGAAGCAACAGCAGAATATATCCGCCGGGGATATCTGCTCTCTACCTATGAAACAGCGATTCAGGCACTTGCAGACAACCATATCCCATATATCACGCATGTGATCTTAGGGCTGCCGGGCGAGACGGAAGATGATATGCTTGCGACGGTGCGGTATGTGTGTGGACAGCAGGCAAAACCTTTTGGAATCAAGCTGCAGCTGCTGCATGTGCTGCGAGGCACGGATCTGTGCGGGGATTATGAGGCAGGCAGCTTTGAAGTGCTGTCACAGGATGAATATATTGAGCTTGTTATCAAATGTCTGGAAGTGATTCCGGAGGATATTGTGATTCATCGTGTCACTGGCGATGGACCGAAAAATATTTTAGTCGCGCCGCTCTGGTCGGGGAACAAACGACAGGTGTTAAACACCCTTCACCAGAAGATGAAAATCGAAAAAAGAGAACAGGGTACATGGGCAAAATAAAAAAATTTTGCCCATTTTTTCTAGTATTTATGCGGGCTCCCGCAAATGTTCCAAACTTACGCTTTACAAAATCTATCCAGCCGTGGTATAGTCAGCTCGTGGTCGAGAATCGTTGTTCTGGCGTAGTTCGGTCACAGTCGAAAAAGTAACAATCATAACGTTTTCCAATTATTTGTTTTACGAATTTCAATGGAATTACCCAACAAAGAATTTGCAGAGTTTGTGAATAACTATGCGTGTGTTAAGCTCTGCCTTTTTTAGGAATTTTATAAGCTATGTGAACGAATAATTTGGAAAACTGCATGATTGGAACCGTGTTTTTGCACAGAAAAGGAGGTGCGCAATCTGGAACATTATACTTGGTATATGGTTATTGGGTGCGGTCGTAGTGGACCTTAGAACGTATAAAATTCCGAACCGGTTTTGCCTATGTATGATTGGCTGCGGTTTCCTGCTGCAGGGGTATGCACATGGCGTGGAAGGACTTTTGGCAGGTGGACAAGGCATGCTGATTGGGTTTGCAACCCTGTATGGGCTGTTCTGGATTCGGGTATTGGGTGCCGGGGACGTAAAGTTGTTTTGCGCGATCGGCGCATTTATGGGAAAAGAAGTGTGGAATGTGCTTCTATATACCTGCATATTTGCAGGTGGACTGGCAGTTGGAAAGCTGGCGGTTATACTGGCGAAACGAAGAAAAATGCCGTTTTTGTCAGAAGCAGAACGGACGGAGGGTGTGCGGATGCACATGTCGGTACCAATTCTGCTTGGCTATATTGCGTATGTGACAGGGGGTGTGTCGATTGGCATATAAGGTGTGTCTGCTGGATTCTGATCCAGCATATCAAAGGGCGTTAATGGAATATCTGAATTTGCGGGCAACAATCCCGATCCAGCTTTATGTATTTTCGAATCCTGCGGTGTATGCCGCTTTTCGGGAGCGGGAGAAACCGGAGCTGATACTGGTTGGAGACTGCTATGCGGACTGGAAGGACGCGGAGGACTGCCCGGTTCTGGTGCTCACGATAAACCGCGAATATATCGGGCGGACGCAGTATTTTTTTCGGTACCAGAGTGTGGAACATCTGGTTGAAACGATGCTTCAGATGATTGGAGCGAATCAGCCCTGTGTGACAGAAACAGGCATGTTTTATGCCGTGTATTCCCCGCTGGGGCGATGCGGAAAAACGACGTTTGCCAAAAAACTGTGTGAGCGGATTGGGAACAGCCTATATGTGAATTGGGAAGGCATTTCGGAATGCTTAGATGAAAAAGGGATTGGAAGCTGGATGCTCTATTGCATGAAAAGCAGAAATGAGGAATGTCTGGAGTATTTGCAGGCAAATGCGGTTGCGAGTCTGCCGCCACCGGAATGTTTCCGGGATATCCGGCAGATCGAGATTGAGGATCTTCGATGGTTCCGGGAAGCGATTCAAAGACGCGGACAGTATGCGGGTGTAGTGTTTGATATTGGAGGTATGGCATTGGCAAGTTATGCAGTATTTGGCGCATTTGACCGGATCTTGATACCGACGCTTCGAGATACAGTTTCTCAGAAAAAACAGAAGGTATTCGAGCAAATGTTGCGTCAGGAATATGAAAAAACAGAGAATCTGCAATATGTCCAGTTAGAAGGACAGGATGTGGATCAGATAGCAGACATGTATGTGAGGTAATGGAATGGAACTACGATCTTTGCGGGAACGACTGAAAATGCGTGTGGCGGCAGAACTGGATCTGACAAGGGATGTGGAGGATGCAGAGATTGCGCGGATGATCGACCGGTGCATCCTCGAAGAGACAAAGGATCAATATGTCCCTTTGAAGGAAAAGGTCGGTCTGCGGGTGGAGTTGTTTAACAGCCTTCGGCGGCTGGATGTGCTGACGGAGCTTCTGGAAGATGAGACGGTAACGGAGATCATGGTCAATGGACAGTCGGATATTTTTGTAGAGCGGGATGGTGTGATCCGGCGCTATGAGAAGGGATTTTCGTCGGAGGAACGACTGGAGACAGTGATTCAGCATATTGTCGGGGATTGTAACCGGCGGATCAATGCGGCGTCTCCAATCGTAGATGCGCGGCTGATGGATGGCTCGCGTGTATGTATCGTGACAAGACCGGTGTCGCTTGGTGGACCGGTGATCACGATCCGGCGGTTTCCGAAACAACGGATTGATATGAAAGCATTGATTGCGATGGGAAGTGTGGATGCAGGCGTTGCATCGGTGCTGCGGATATTGGTGCAGGCGGGGTACAACATATTTATCTCCGGCGGTACCGGTTCCGGCAAGACGACAATGCTGAATGCACTCAGTGATTTTGTGCCAAAGGATGCGCGGATCGTGACGATTGAGGATTCGGCAGAATTACAGATCCGCGGTGTGGAAAATCTGGTTCGGCTGGAGGCACGCACGGCGAATCTGGAGGGCGAAAACGAGATCACAATTCGGGATTTGATTAAGGCGAGTCTCCGGCTCCGCCCAGATCGGATCATTGTGGGTGAGGTGCGGGACGCGGCGGCAATCGATATGCTTTCTGCAATGGGAACCGGACATGATGGGTCGCTGTCGACCGGACATGCAAATTCGGCGGAGGACATGCTGGCACGATTGGAAACGATGGTGCTGATGGGAATGGAGATTCCGCTTCCTGCCGTGCGCAGGCAGATTGCATCAGCGGTGGATATTGTCATTCATGTGAGCCGGCTGCGGGACAAAACCCGCAAGGTAGTAGAGATATGTGAGGTAAAAGGTATGGAACATGGAGAAATCAGATTAAACACATTGTTTGAGTTTCAGGAGACGGGCGTGCGAAACGGAAAGGTGCAGGGCGTGCTTCGGAAGGTAAATGACCTGCTGCATCTGGAGAAGATGCAGAGTGCAGGGATGATGGAGATTTTTGAGGAGGTGGTTTGTGGATTACCGGGTGTATAGAGCGGATATCAGGTTTTGGATGATCGTGATTCTGCTAAGCTGTGCGGTTGGAGGTAGTGCAGGATATTTATTTTTTGATGCGTGGTGGGGATGTCTGTTGATTCCCATATGTATCCCCGTGGTGCAAAAACGGCTCCGTCAGGGCTGTCTGCAAAAGCGGACGCGGCAGCTGAAAACAGAATTCCGGGAAGTGATGACGCTGGTGTCAGGAAGTATCAGTGCCGGGTATTCGTTGGAAAATGCGTTTGTACAGACATACCGGACGAGCGCGGGGGAGTTCCCGTTGATGGAAGCGGAACTACAGATTTTGACGAATGGTATTGCCTGTCATAAGCGGATCGAACAGCTCCTGATGGCACTTGCAGATCGAAGCGGCGTGGATGAAATCCGGGAACTGGCAGCTATGATTGAGGCTGCAAAACGCTATGGCGGCAATATCCCGTATCTGATTCGCCAGATGGTGCGACAAATGCAGGAGTCTGAGCTGGTGGAACTGGAGATTCAGACGGTGCTGGCTGCGAAGAAATTAGAAGGACGCATTATGCTGTTTGTTCCATTTGGAATTGTGTTGTTTCTGCGTATGACAAATGCGTCTTATATGCAGGTGCTTTACACCACTGCGACCGGGAGACTTTGGATGGGCGTCTCGTTGGCGGGCATTGGTTTGTGCGCGTGGTGGATTGAAAAAATAATAAGAATCGAGGTGTAAAAAATGGAGTTATGCATAGGAATACAGGCAGCACTTGCCTGTTTGGCAATCTTATCGAGAATCCATTTCAGTAAATACAAAGATGGAGATATCAAAGGGCTGAAACATATCCGGGAGGAAGTGCAGGCATTGCGGGTGTTGACGCGGCGGGAGGCGCAGACGCTTGTTCGAACGCGTGTAAAGCAGCTGGTCTGGACAACCATTGCAATCCTGTTTGCAAGTACTTGTATCGCGGAGGGACTACTGTTTAAAAGCATGCAGCAGTCAGAAAGATTGGACACACAAGTCGTGAAACGGACAAATTATGATGGCAAAGTGAAAACGGAAGATATCCGGCTGTCGGTCGATGACAAAGAATATACATATACGATGGAAATTGAACCAAGAGAATACACGGAGGAAGAATTCTATCAGCAGGCACAACAGCGGATTACGGAGTTGGAATCGGAAATATTAGGTGACAATCCGGATCTGGAGCATGTAAGCCGTTCTCTGAATTTACCAGGGGAGGATGCAACAGGGGTATTTACCTATGCGTGGAGATCAGACAATCCCGCAGTGCTTTCCTCTTATGGAAAGGTAGACTTGGAGGAAGTGACAGAGACGGTGATCGTGCTGCTGACGGTAGAGGTATCGTATCGGACATATACGATAGAACATAGCTTTCCGGTATCTGTGGTGAAGGATATGCGTAGGAAAGATGCGATAGAACGGGTAGAAGACGCACTTTTTCAGTTGGAACAGGAGACAAGAACCGATGAGGCACTGGTTTTGCCGGAGCAGCTCGGGGAAGTAGGCATTTCGTTACAGAAACAAGAACATGGACAGGCAATAACATGGGTGATATTTGGCATTGTGCTGGTGATGGCTTTGCCGGTCTGGCTGTATGCAAAATGGAAAGAAGAACGGAAAAAAAGAAACAATGTGCTAATGGAACAATATCCGTCTTTTGTAAATCGCCTGTGGCTGCTGCTTGGATCGGGAATGACGGTGCAGACAGGAATCCGGCAGATTCTATCAGAAATGGAAAAAGATTGGTTGTTAAGAAGAGAGCTGGAATATGCGATGCATCAGCTTGACACTGGAAGTGAGGAGAGCTGGGTGTATGAGCAGCTTGGCCGGCGGCTGGAACTGCCGGAATATTACCAACTGCTACAACACATCAGTCAGCATATTCGTATGGGAACAAAGGATCTTAGAAATCTGATGGAGCAGGAGATGCAGCAGGCGTTGGAAAAACGCCGGGAGCTTGCAAAGAAAAAAGGAGAGGAGGCATCAACAAAGCTGTTATTTCCCATGATCCTGCTGTTGGTTCTTGTTATGGTAATGATCGTATATCCGGCTTGGGCCGGATTGTAGAGGATAGAAGGGATGTGAAACGTATGGGTGCATGGAAACGGTTTATGCAGGAGGAGGACGGAATGGGAGTCGTCGAGGTTATATTGATCATCGTCGTATTGGTTGCGATGGTTCTCATTTTCAAAGAACAGATTTCTGCATTGGTCGAGACAATCTGGACAACCATTAACAGGGATGCGAAGAAAGTATATTCGTAGAAAACAAAGACAGGAGGAGAATATGAACAACAAAGGAAGAATCGTTGTATTCATCAGTATGATAACAGCTGTAATGCTTGTATTGATCACACTTGTAATACAGGTGGTGATATTGAGTGCTGCTAAATCAAAAAATGTGATTGCAACCCGCCTTTCCATGTCGGATATCAAAGCCTGCTACAACAGCTACATATTTGAGCATTATCATATTCTCCTTTTTGATAAGACTGCGGGCGGAAAGGGCGAGGCTTATCTGGAGGAATGGCTGGAACAGGCATATACGGAAAAACTTGGCGCGGAGTACACGGATGTGCGGGCATCAATCACGGATATGACAATGCTCACAGATCAGTCATATGCGCCGCTTAAAAAACAGATGCAGGAATATATGGTTTACGCGGCAGCGGAAAAAGGTGTGCAGATGGGCGTGGATCAGATGAAAGAAAAAACAGGCGGACAGGATGGAACATTGCCAGAGGAAGTGAAAGAGGATATGGAGACGGCGGAAGTGAAAACAGATGGAATGGATGTAGCTGATGTAGATGATACATCGGATGCAGGTGCGTTGGGTTCAGAAAATATGGATGCAGAAAATCCAACGATACAGCCAGAGGTGGATGATCCGCGTGATTATACAAAGAAGTTATCCAGCAGTATTATTTTGAATCTGGTGTTACCGGAAGACAAGACAGTTTCTGATGCAACCATATCGCTGGTGGATGCACCAAGTCTGCGATTGATAGGATTTTTCTCTGATTACAAAGAAGTGGATCGGGATTTTGACAGTATGGTTCCTTTGCTGGAGGGATTGACGGCGCTTGGTTCGTGGCAGGATTCATTGACGGACACGGGATTACAGCTTGCCTACATCGGTCAGGTGTTTAATTCGTACAGGGAAGAGAAAAATGATACAGCAGTGCTTGCTTATGAACAGGAGTATCTGATTGCAGGAAAGTCTTCAGACTATGAGAATTTAAAATCGGTGGCGCATCGGATGATTGGAATCCGCTATCCGATCAATTATATCGGATTGATCCGGCAACCGGATAAGATGCAGACATTGACGGAACTGGCAACAAGTATTGCGGGAGCTGCGCCATATCTGATTCCGGCTCTTAAATACTTTTTGGCGGGCTGCTGGGCATATATTGAGTCAATAGCAGATGTGAGGATTTTGTTTGATGGAAAAAAGGCTCCTTTTATGAAAAATGCGGATAATTGGATCACGGATATTGAGCATATCAGTGAAAGCTTGTCGAAGGAGACGGAGGATGCAGAAAACGGACTGGATTATCAGGCGTATCTGTCAATTTTACAGGCGATGAATATCGACGGTGCGACGGCGCGGATGCTGGATCTGATGCAGATCAATACGATGCAGGAGGAGAAGGAATTTCGGATATTGCATGCTGCAGTTGGACTGGAAGCAGACTTTGAAAGTACCTTTGGTGGACAGCGGTTTCAATATCACCAAAGCGTAGCGTATTAAAAGATGAAAGACTCTTTCGTATTGTTTTCCGGGGATTTCTCAGGACGGTTGAAACTATAAAAACCTCTCCGGGTGCTGGCCAAAGCAATAATTGAAAACTTTCTTGTCTATCCTGAGGAGTTCTCGGAAAGCAATAGGAAAGAGGTGTGTTATGGGTAAAATAAGAAATCAGGGAAGTGCATCACTGGAAGCAACGCTTGTGATGTCGGTGTTCCTGCTGGCGATGGTATCGTTGTTTTGGATGGCTCAGAGTGTGCTTGCAGAGGCACAGGTCTACGAGGCAGCGGCAGAAACAGCAGAGTATATGGCAGAAATTGCATATCTTGGGGCAGCAGATACGGCGGTTGCATATTTGCGGTTTCCAAAGTATGCAGATGAAAAAGAAACAGTGGAACGGTATGTAAAGCATGGAGTCTCTGGTGTACAGTTTCTCGGAAGTGAGATTGGCGAGGAATATATTGTGCTCCGGGTAAGTTACGCGATGGAACATCTGGGCACACGATCGTTTACAATCCGAAAACGGGCATATACAGGGGCTGCGAGGGAAGATACAGAGACGGATGCGGTACGTGCGGAGGATGCATATGTATATGTGACGGACAATCAGGCAGTGTATCACATGACACGCAGATGCAGTTATCTAACCTTGCAGATTCAGGCAAGTACGTTGGAACAGGCAAAACATAATGGATATGATATGTGTGCGTTTTGCGGGAAGAATGTGCAGGGAAGACAGGTTTATGTGACAAATGAGGGAGACCGTTACCATAGCAGTCTGACGTGCAGCGGGTTGAAACGGACGGTGTACCGGAAGAAGAAAAGCGAGGTAACCGGGCTTGCGGCATGTTCCCGTTGCGGTGCAGGAAATTAAAAGAAGAGAAACAAGGAGGGTGAAGAGATGGGAAACAAAGGAAGCTCTGTGGTAGAGATGAGTCTGATCATGCCGATTATATTTGGCATAGTGGTCATGGTAATAGTCCTGTTTTTGGATACCATTAGGGATGGTCTGGTACAACAGGAGGGATACAGTGTAATTTATACTTATCAGGAAGGGGCTGGATTGCATGAACAGCTGGAAGAAATGAAAAATGCCGAGACGCGTGATGCAGGGCAGGCTGTTATCTCGGATGGAAATTATCGGTATGAAAAAGAAGGGCATGTATGTATCACAGAAGTGGATGTATGCAGTAATCGGCTGAGAAGGTGGCAGGTGTATGGAAATATTGTTTGGGAATAAAGGAATCTATCATTATATGGATGCGAAGGTTGGAACGATGCAGGAACTCGAAGAACACGGAAGGATGTATCAGGTCCGGATGCTTGTGGAAAATGAACTGCCTTACATACTTCCTTCTTCCATGATCTGTACGGATGCGGAGGTATGGCTGTCGCACAATACGAAGGATTGCTATGGTTTACAGGCATATTTGCAGCAAAAGACAATGAATGGGACACAGTTAAAGAAAGTTTTGAATCAGATCATGCAGCAGGCGGACGCATTGGAAGCATATTTGCTCGATGCATCGGATCTGGTTATCCGCGTGGAGTATTTGTTCATGCAAAAGGAGAAAAACGAGATTCGGATGCTCTGTGTGCCAGGCTATCAAAAGCCATTGAAGGAACAGCTTACCGCATTTCTGGAATATCTGATGCCGCGGTTTTCCCATGAAGATCGTGCGGGAGAACTGTTTTTGTATGAATGTCACCGGGTGTTGACGGATGAATGGAGTGATATGACAGATTTTCTCGCATTGTTGAATGCTGGAACGGATACAGATGGAAGATATCGGAAGCAGGGTGAGAAAACGTCCATGCAGAAACCAAACAGCAGCGAAGAAAATGAATTTGCGGAAGAAGCAGTGACGCTTGAACAAAAAGTAGCGTGTGCGGACATAGATGCAATATTTTCAAAACGCTTTTTGCTGTATGCGTTGGCAGGAGGCGCCGCGCTGGCGCTGATTATTAAATATTTGTTTTTTGATGGGACGACGGGAACTGCAATCTTTGGAATTGTCTGGCTTTTAACGCTGATTATTCTTGCAATCATGACAGCGCGCGACAAGGAAGATGGACAGGAATCTGAGTCAGCGATGCAGGAATATGGCAGGCAGGTGCAGGGAGATGAAACATTGGAGGATGCGCCTGTACAGGGATACAGCAGACAGGCGGAACAGGCTGTGCACAGCGTGGATGTTCCGATGGGACTGTCGGAAAAATCTGTACAAGATAGTCGAATTCCAGATATGAAGCTGGTACCACTGACGAATGGCGCTCTGGAATCGTTCCGTATTCCGAAGGATAAGGCGTCGTTTACCATAGGCAGGGATAAGGCGTCCGATTATCGTGTTGCCACGACACAAATCAGTCGTGTGCATGTCCGGTTGTTCTGCCGTCCGGATGGACTGTATATCGAGGATCAGAACTCTACCAATGGAACGTATATCAATACGAAGCGTATCCCGGCGATGACAGAACAGAAGCTGGAAAAGGGCGATGTGGTCGGACTGGCAAATGAGGAGTTTTTTGTTGCGTAAGAACATTGATATATTGACAAATACAACTTATTGATTGTAAAATAAGGAGAAGATATGAAAATACATACATATTTATCAAGCTCTGGGAAAGATTTAATTATGGAGTATATAAATGCGTTGACAATAGAAGAACAGGTAGATGGATTGGCAGTATTGGCATATATGGAAAAAGGTGAATTTGAAAAAGTATTATCGAAACGATGGGATAAAAAAGTGTATGAGGTTTATTTCCGGAGGAAAAATTGTGTAGGAGGAAGTAATATGGCATTTGCAGAAATTAATATTCAAGAAATAATACAGGAGAAGAAAAATAATTCCGAGGAATTTTATAATACGTGGAAAAAGAGCGAGGATGAATATCGACTGATTGCAGAGATGATTGAATTGAGGAAACAAAAGGGGATATCACAGACACAGTTGGCAAGAACGATTGGAAATAGACAACAGGTGATTTCGAGGATTGAGAAAAAAGAGAATTCTCCATCATTAAAAATGTTCTGTTGTATTTTAGATTCATTGGGATATGAGTTGAAAATTGTGAAGAAAAACTGAAACAGTTATAAACAGCATTAATTCCAGTTAGTGCTGTTTTTTGTTTGCTTGGATTTTTTCCTCGCAATTATTGTATTTACCCCCTGTTTTTGGTATAGTAATAGTGTGCGTTTTTGTAGCATGCGAAAGAAAAAATGGCAGTGAATACATGAGGTGTTACGGTGAAGGTAAATGTGTATTACGGAGGCCGGGGATTGCTGGAGGATCCAACACTCTTTGTAGTGGAGAAAATCATTCAGGTTCTGCAGGAGCTTCGGGTAGAAGTCACAAGATATAATATGTATGAAGATAAGTCGGGGATTGCAACACTTCCGAATACGTTGAAGGATTGCGATGGCGTGATTCTGGCAGCGAGTCTGGAATGGTTTGGCATTGGCGGCTATATGCAGCAGTTTCTGGATATGTGCTGGCTGTATGGTGACAAGGAGAAGATCGCGTCACTCTATATGATGCCGGTTGTCGTTGCAACGGCGTATGGAGAACAGGATGCAGAGCTGTCACTGCGAAAGGCATGGGATGTGCTGGGTGGCATTTCAGAGCCGGGAATCGCAACGTATGTGGATTCGACGGATGTGCTGGAGCAGGAAAGCCAGTATTTGAATCTGATTGAGAAAAAAGCAGAGGATTTTTACCGCCTGATCAATAAGAAGACAAGGAAACTGCCGACGAGTAACACTGCGGTAAAGAACACTCTGATCAAGCAGAACAATATCAATCTGACACCACAGGAGAGTGAGCAGCTTTCCAAGTTTGTGGCAGATGATGGCTATGTGAAGAAGCAGAAAGAGGATATTGAGGAACTCGCTGCAATGTTCAAGCAGATGCTTGGAGATGAGGAAGAGGCACCAGAACCACCAAGTGTCTACGAGGACGATATTATCGAAGGATTTTATGAGAATTTCCATCCGGAGACCGGATTTGCGGCAAGCTATGTGATCATAGTACCGGATATGGGGAAGAATTTAGTGATACATGTAGGGAAAGTCTTACAGTGTGAGTATGGCGCGGATGTGGAAGCCGATGTGAAGCTGAAAGCATCAAGCACGATGCTGCGTAATATTTTGGCTGGCAAAAATAGCTTCCAGAAAGGCTTTATGTCCGGCGAGATAACGGCAAAGGGCAACTTCAAGACCCTTCGGATGCTGGATCAGATTTTCCATATATAGAGTTGGAGGCAGTTTATGTCGTACATGGCATTGTACCGGAAGTGGAGACCGGACGCGTTCGAGGAGATCAAAGGACAAGAACATATTGTGACGACGATCCGAAATCAGATTGTGCATGACCGCGTGGGACATGCGTATCTGTTCTGCGGAACCAGAGGTACCGGTAAAACAACGACGGCGAAGCTGATGGCAAAGGCAGTCAATTGTGAGCATCCGATCAACGGAAGTCCGTGTAATGAATGTGCCAGCTGCAAGGCGATTGCTGCAGGTGCGGCGATGAATGTAATCGAAGTTGATGCCGCAAGTAATAATGGTGTGGATAATATCAGACAGATCACGGATTCGGTGAATTACTCACCGTCAACTGGTAAGTATCTGGTCTATATCATCGACGAGGTGCATATGCTCCGTGACGCAGCGTACAATGCGTTGTTAAAGACACTGGAGGAACCACCATCGTATGTAATTTTTATTTTGGCAACCACGGAATCACATAAGATCCCGGCGACAATTTTATCGCGTTGCCAGCGATATGATTTCCACCGGATTCCGTTGGAGATAATTGCAGATCGTCTGCAGGAGCTTCTCGACCGGGAAGGAATCTCAGCGACAAGAGAAGCGGTCGAATATGTGGCACGTGCCGCAGATGGTTCGATGCGAGACGGTTTAAGTATTTTGGAACAGTGTATTTCCTACCATCTGGGTGAGGAACTGACATTAGATAAAGTACTCGCGGCAATTGGTGCCGTGGATGTGGAAGTTTACATTCAGTTGTTTGAATGTCTGAAAGAAAAAGATCTGGTTGGTGCATTGAAGATCATAGATGAAGCAATCTGGCAGGGCAAGGATCTGTTGCAGCTGGTCAATGAATTTACTGCATTTATCCGGAATATACTGGTGCTGTCGATCGACCCGGATATGACGATCGATGTGACAGCGGAGACAAAACAGCGCATGGTTGCACTCACAAGCGATATGACACAGGACTGGATGATGCATGCAATCTATGTTTTACAGGAAGCCGCAGCGAAGATCGCATATACGACATCCAAGCGTGTGATGCTGGAAATCGCGATCATTAAGCTTTGTAAGACGGAGATGCGTTACGATATCGAAGGAATTCAGGCACGAATCGAGTCACTGGAGCAGCAGCTTGCAGAGACGAAGGAACTGCTCAAAGAGCAGCAGGCACATCCGGTTGTGATGGCAGTTGCACCGCCGGCAACGGAAGGCGCAGGGACAGTGCAGCAGGCAGTTGCACCACAAACAGGTGATTCATCCGAGCACATCAAGCAGAATCTGCGTGACAAATATCCGCAGGCAGAATACGAGGATCTGCTTCTGATTGCGAAAGCGTGGAAGACGATTGGCAAGCGCGGACCGAGACTGGTGCAGCATTATTACAGACAGGCATCACTGGTTGCCGGAAGAGAATCTGGCGCGCTGGAACTCGTTGTAGCGGATACACCAGACAACGATCTGGCGATTTCGTATTTCGCGAATCAGGACAAGCTCGATGAACTGAGCGAGCAGCTGACCAATATGGCACAGTGCAAGGTACGTGTGACATTCCGCAAGATTGATGGCAGGGAAGAAGTACACGAACTGCAGAAGGACTGGGATTTGAGCCGGATTGTATTTGATGACATCGAAATGCATGAGTAAGCTTTTAATCTGGCGAGTCCAAATCATATAAAAAGGTAGTACGCATGGGAAACCGTGTATGAATATAAGAATAAGAAATCAGGAGGATATAAAGATGGCAAAAAGAGGTGGATATGGTGGAATGGGCATGATGCCAGGGAATATGAACAATCTGATGAAGCAGGCACAGAAGATGCAGAAGCAGATGGAAGAGACCACCAAAGCACTCGAAGAAAAAGAATATGAGGCAACTGCCGGCGGTGGTGTTGTCAAGGTAAAGATCAATGGCAAGAAGGAAGTAACAGAAGTTCATCTCGACGAGGAAGTTGTCGACAAGGACGATATCGAGATGCTCGAGGATCTGATCATGGCTGCTATGAACGAAGCCATCCGTATGCAGGATGAGGATCAGAAGAATTCCATGGGTAAGATCACCGGTGGATTAGGCGGAGGTTTGCCGTTCTAATGGATATTTATGGAGAGAAAGTAAACCGGCTGATCGGTGAACTCGGAAGACTTCCCGGCATCGGTGGAAAGACCGCACAGCGGCTGGCGTTCCATATTATCAATATGCCGGAAGAACAGGTGGAAAGCCTGTCGGCAGCAATCACAGATGCAAAGAAGAATATCCGGTACTGCAAATCCTGTTATACGATTACTGATCAGGAGCTGTGTCCGGTGTGTGCATCGCCGAAGCGGAACCATAAGCTGATCATGGTTGTCGAGACTCCACGAGATCTGGCAGCATATGAGCGTGTGGGACAGTATCAGGGCGTCTACCATGTATTAAATGGTGTGATCAACCCGGCGATGGGAATTGGAACCGGAGATATCCGGTTGAAGGAACTGATCCTGCGGTTGGAGCAGGAAGATGTAGAAGAGTTGATTATTGCAACAAATTCCAGTGTGGAGGGCGAAGCGACTGCGATGTATATATCCAAGCTGGTCAAGCCATCTGGAATCAAGGTCACAAGAATTGCAAGTGGCGTTCCGGTCGGCGGCGATCTGGAATGTATTGATGAAGTGACGTTACTTCGGGCATTGGAAGGAAGAACTTTGTTGTAGAGGAGACACATAAATTAAGGAGGTTACAGTATGAAGAGAATCGGAATGTTGACAAGTGGCGGTGACTGCCAGGCTTTAAATGCGACGATGCGTGGTGTGGCAAAGGGACTGTATAATACGTTTGAAGACGTGGAAGTATATGGTTTTTTAGAAGGCTACAAGGGATTGATTTATGGCAATTATGTAAAGATGAAGCCGTCAGATTTCTCTGGAATTCTGACAAAGGGTGGCACGATCCTTGGCAGTTCCCGTCAGCCGTTCAAGCTGATCGATGAGCCGACACCGGAAGGACTCAACAAAGTTGAGGAAATGAAGAAAAATTACAACAAACTGAAGCTTGATGCACTGGTTGTTCTCGGTGGAAATGGTTCCCAGAAGACAGCAAACCGTCTGTCTCAGGAAGGACTGAATGTGATTGGACTTCCAAAGACAATCGACAATGATATCTGGGGCACCGATATGACATTCGGATTTCAGAGTGCGGTCGATGTTGCAACACAGGCAATCGACTGCATCCATACAACTGCATGCTCACACAACCGTGTATTTATCGTAGAAGTTATGGGACATAAGGTAGGCTGGATTACATTGCATGCGGGTATCGCATCCGGTGCAGACATCATCCTGATTCCGGAAATTCCATATGATATCGCCAAGGTATGTGAGGCACTTGACAGAAGAACCAAGCAGGGCAAGGGATTCTCGATTCTTGCTGTTGCAGAGGGTGCAATCTCGAAAGAAGTCGCAGCACTTCCAAAGAAGGAGCGTAAGGCAGCCGTAGCAGCCGCAGCTGCGAAATATCCATCTGTCGCTTATGAAGTTGCAGATAAGATCAAGGAATATTCCGGTATGGACATCCGTGTGACAGTTCCGGGACATACACAGCGAGGCGGAAGCCCGGATCCATATGATCGTGTGATTTCCAGCCTGTTTGGTGCAGAGGCAGTCGAGCTGATCAAGAATAAAGATTTCGGCAAGCTTGTTGTTATGCGTAACAATGAAGTGACAGCAATTCCGATGGAAGAGTCTGCAGGAAAGCTCAAATATGTTTCCCCGGACGATAGTATTGTTAAATATGCAAAACGTCTCGGCATTTCCTTTGGTGATGAGTAGGAGATACGGATTCGGACGCACAAAACAGGATTTCAAAGCATAAAATAAGAAAAACAGATAGACAATCAGCCAAAAACTGATTGTCTATTTATGTCATTTTATGTGAGAGGATTCCATGAAAGAAATCGATGAGATGTATGTGCATAAGTTTCGCACTCCGGAACTCATGGTTGTGGATGAGCAGGAGTTAGAGGAAGACCGGGCATATTTGCGTGCGATGTATCCGATGCGGGCAAAGCTGATACTGGTTATGGTGGAGGATGCCTGCGACCGGCTGGAATATGAAGGAAGTCCTATGTTTGCAGTTTATCCAGACAAGGTAGCGATGTTTTCAATTGCGAAGAAGATTTATGAGAAGATCTGCTATAAGGATGCGGACGAAACATTGCTTCATATGATTGAGATTATGGTCTGCCATGAATTTTATATTCGTCGGTGCAGATATCGTAAAAGGAGAAAATATTTCTAACTATGAAACGGTTTTTGATAAAGGCGTTTGTGTTCATTGCGGTTGCAGTGGGCACAGCCTTTCTGGTAAATCAATTCAATAACAGAGGCTTGGATCGTGTATCCAGCGAATTGGACGAGCCGACACTTCCATATGTCTATCTTGAATTCGAGGGTAAGGTTATTAACCGGACCTGTGGATATACGCAGACGATGTCGACGAGCCTGATGCGGGATGGGATTGTGCCACTAAACAGTAATCATGGTGTGACGGTGCTTGTTGATAATGAAGCAAAATATGGCGAGACATTTACCTATGAGCTGCGAAGTATTGCAGGTGATTCCCTTGTGGAACGTGGCGACGCGGTTTCTGGAAGTGTCGAGAACGGACGCAAGAAATATGATGTGAATTTCCGGATGGACATGCAGCAAAACCGGGAGTATGTATTTGTATTTATCATTACGGCGGCAGATGGTACGGAGGTGCGATACTATAACCGTGTGGTAAATCTGGCGGAACAGCATGCCAAGGCAATCGTGGATTTTGCAACAAACTTCCATGACACGACGTTTATTAAGGAAGTCAATGAGTCCGAGGGCAATGTTGTATTTGATAACCTGAAGACGGACAAGGCAGGAACAACGTCAAGTCTGGCACATGTCGATCTGAATGCAACCTATGAGCAGATCACTTGGGGCGGGCTGACACCTGTGGTTGTGACGGGCGTGACGCCGACGATCACGGAAATCGACAAGGAATATGCTGTGATTCACATGTCCTATGTGGTGGAATCCATGAATGACAAGAAGAGTCATTATTATCAGGTCGACGAATACTACAATGTCACCTATAACCGGAGTTCGGAGACGGTGAAGCTGCTTGCTTTCGACCGGTATCAGGAAAGCTTTTTTGACAGTGGTTACATTAGCAAGGACCGGAATAGTATCAGCATGGGCGTGACAAATGAGCCAGCAGAATATGTGACATCTGAGGACTATGGGATTTTAGCGTTTGTGCGTCTTGGACAACTCTGGATGTACAAGTACAATGACAGCTCGCTTACGAATATATTCAGCTATCCGCAGGACAGCTTCTCGGATGCCCGGACACTCAACACGAATCTGGATATCAATATTGCGGATATGGATGCGGATGGAAATATCTACTTTGTTGTGTACGGATATATGAATCGTGGCGAACATGAAGGCAAAAACGGTATGTCGCTGTATTATTATTCGGCGGAAGACATGACGACACAGGAGCTGTTCTTCGTGGAATGTGATGAGAGCTATGACATCATGAAGAAGGAGACCGGACGATTTACCTATTACAACGCGCAGACGAATAAATTCTACTATCTGCTTGATGAAACGTTGTATGAGGTATCCCTTGCTGATATGACGCAGACTGCGATTGTCGAGGGAATTCCTTCTGCCAAATACCTTGTGTCTGCGAACCGGAAGCTGGTTGCTTATCCGAATGCTGCCGAGGATGAAAATGTCACAGCAATCACGATACAGAATTTTGAGACAGGTGAAACGTATGAGAAAACCTGTGCAACTGGTGATCTGCTGCTGGCACTTGGATTTGTGGAAAATGATCTGATCTATGGCTGTGCGCATAGTGCAGACGTAATTATGACTTCCGATGGACAGGCAATCCCGCCATTGTATGAGTTGTTTATCATGAGCGATAATGGTGAACAGAAGAAAGATTACACGAAGGATGGGGTGTATATCATGAATGCATCGGTTGGGGATGATACCATTTATCTGACGCGTGCACGCAAACAGAACCAGTTCTTTGAAGAAATCGATCAGGATTATATTTCCTACAAGAAAGAGGAAAATAATAAGATGATCACGACGGATACGACATATGACAGCTATGCATGGAATATCTTAGATATTGTATTCCCATCGAATTTCTATCTGTCGGATACTGCAAGCTACCGGAAGACAAAATACGGAAGAGCAGAGGCTTACAAGGATATGCAGGTGCAGACGAAGACACGTGACGGTGCGTATTATGTGTTTGACAATGCGGGCTACATCGGCGAGTACGAAACTGCCGGAAGCGCAATCACGCGGGTGGTCGATGACGAGGCAGGACTTGTTGTGGACAGCAACGGAAATACGATCTATCGCTGTCTGGCAGCGGACAGCTATAATACAGTCGCAGATGAGATCAAAGAGACACCGAATCCGGATGCAAATCAGTCGCTGCTTACCTGTGCGTATATGTGTGCACAGTATGCGGGAGGTACACTGGAGCTTACAGATGCGATAAACTGTGGTACTTTTGAGAAGGTATTTGAGGATTACACGAATGGTGTCGGTATCAATATCTCCGGTATCAGTTTGTCGACGGCGCTGTATTTCCTGGATCGGGATATTCCGTTTGCAGCCTGCATCGATGATGGGCGGTATGTGCTTGTCATCAGCTACAATTCGACACATATTCGGTATTACGATCCGGTGCTTGGTGCAGAAGTGAAGGTGACACGGAAAGCATTTGAGAATTCACTGAGTTTACAGAGTAACACGATGTATACGTTTAGTGTACAGTAAAGAAATACACAGAGTCTGGGGGGAAAACTACCAGGCTCTTTTTGAATAACAAGCAGTTGGTACAAGATAGTACATACAGAGGTGAGTAACATGAACAGAATGCGAAAGGTATTAATTGCAGATGATGAGGTAAAAGTGGGACAGCTTGTGAAACGATTGATACAGTGGGATCGGCTTGGACTGACCTGTATTGGACTTGTGACAGACGGGCAGACGGCGTATGAAAAGATCCTGTCCGAATCGCCGGATATTGTGATCACGGATATCCGGATGCCGGTATTGACGGGACTGGAAATGATCCAGAAGGCATCCGAGCAGGGCGTGAAATGCCATTTTATAGTTGTCAGTGGATATAAATACTTTGACTATGCGCAAAAAGCGTTGAAATATGGCGTGGAAGATTATCTGCTCAAGCCAATCGATGAGGATGAGCTGAACAGGCAGCTGCAAAAGATTGTCGCGGAAGAAGAACAACGTGAGGATAAGCAGCAACAGGTAGATCAGATAGAGAAAAAACTGGAGGATAGTAAATATCTGCGCCACAAAGAATTTCTCAGACAGATACTAAGCCAGAAGCAGGAAAATATTGATGCCGCGAATACGGAGTTTGGACTTCAGCTTGAGAACAAGTGCTTCCGGGGATTAACCTTCAAGCTTGACCGGGATATTGATGTCGCAGAGAATACACAGCAGATGCAGTTTGTTCTCCGCAAGATCATGCAGAAGGCAGAGGATGCATTTTCGGCATGCACCATCGATCTGATTGCGGCCGTGCAGTCGAATCATTCCGTGCAGGTGCTGTTAAATTATTTCCAGACGGAGCAGGAGAATATCGACAACCGGATTACGGATTTTTTCAATGAGCTGAGCGATTATCTGGAGAACTTCCAGCATTACAGGATTACTGTCGGGGTGAGCAGTGAAGTCGAGAGCTTCGAGCAGATCAGTACTGCGATTGAGATGAGCAAAGAGGCGGCTGCCAGCCGGCTCTTCAAGGGAAACGGCAGACGGATCGAATATTGTCAGGAGCCGCACACTCTATTTTCGCCAAAGGACTTTCAGAATGAATATGAGGAATTCGCAAAAGCGGTTGAGACAATGCAACCGGATGCCTGTCAGTACCAGATTCACAAATGCTTCCGGCTGGCAAGCGATAAGGCACTTTTTGCAAGCGAATTTTATGCAATGGGATTGTGGCTGCTCCGCAGTACTTATGACATTCTGGAAATAGCAGATACATTTGATGTGGATGTGCAGCAGGAGGTGTTGGAGAATCTGTCGACAGTTGCGGATTTGAGAGACTATGTGATCCGTCAGGTGCAGCAATTGATCAAAGAGAGCCGTAGTGAACGGGAAAACCGCGAACGCAAGCCGGTATTGGAGGCAATCGCCTATATGAAAGAGCATTTTACAGAGAAGATCACGCTGGAGGATGTAGCCGCAACCATCGGCTTCAATACGAATTATTTCTCAGAATTGTTTAAGAAAGAAACTGGTGAGAACTTCTCGAACTACCTGCTTGGAATCCGGATGGAGAAAGCAAAGCAGATGCTCCGGGACACGAAGATTCCGGTGTATGAAATCGGCGAAAGTGTCGGGTATAAGGATGCCAAATATTTCAGTCAGCAGTTTATGAAGGTTGTCGGTGTGAAGCCGGCAGAATACCGGAAGCTGTACTATTGACAGACGCAGTGAAACGCGAGGGCACAACATGGGAAAAATAATCTGGATATGTGTGGGTGCGGTGATTGTCTGGGCAGGGACAATCCTTTTGATGCATCGGATACAAACAAAGAAAATAAAGAAACTTGAGGATGACTATCGGGAGAAACAGCGCGTGCAGCAGAAGCTGAGGGAGGAATATTCCGTCAAGGTACAGAATAAGCAGGCGAAAATTGCAGCCTTGCAAAGTCAGATCAATCCGCATTTTTTGTACAATACGCTGGAATGTATACGAAGTGAGGCGCTTTTATATGAATGTGACAGCATTGCCCGTATGGCGAAGGCGCTGGCGGCTTTTTTCCGGTATAGCATCAGCAACAAAGAAAACATTGTGACAATCCGCGATGAGCTTCGGAATATTGAGAATTATTTCCTGATCCAGAGCTACCGGTTTGAAAATAAATTCGCCCTTGAAATCAATGTGGAGGATGACCGGGAAGAAGTCGGGAATTATCTGATTCCCAAGCTTTCGCTGCAGCCGATTGTGGAAAATGCAATCTTCCATGGCTTAGAGACGAAGGCGGAAAACGGAAAGGTGACAATACGGATTTATACGACAGATCAGGAACTGGTTGTTGTCATATCGGATAACGGAACAGGAATTGACTGGGATACCCTTGTTTCTATGAGACAGGCACTGGAACAGACGGAGGAACGCCGGGAGAGCGGCGACGATGGAAGCACGCACGGAGAGACAGCGGGGATGGATGCACATGGAACAGACAGGAACGGGAAGCGTGGAAACGGAATTGCATTGAGCAATGTAAACCAGCGGATCCAGCTCGCATTTGGAAACCGCTATGGTCTCCGCCTCTACAGCACGACCGGAATCGGAACAGATGTAGAAATCTGGCTTCCTAAGAAAGTAGACAGAAACGATCTGTGATTTAGAAAAACAGGAAAGAAAAAGCAGGCATGGATTATGAGACATGAGATTATTCGGATGGAACATGTGAATATCAGCAGACCGGGCAGGCATGAGATTGAAGATTTGAACCTGATTATCTGCCGGGGGTACAGCATGGGAGTTGCAGGCGTGGAAAACAGCAAGGAGATACTGGCGGACTTTTTCGAGGGGAAAGGAACGCTCGCAAGAGGCCGGATTTACTTGGATGGACAACCATGGAAGCCGGAAGGAAAACGGGATTTTGAGGATGCCGGCATTTTTGTGATCTCCAAAGACACGGTGTACATGGATTCGCTCGATGTCAGCGAGAATCTTTTTTTGTTACGAAGAAACAGCCTGCGTAAAATCCGGTTGAATGAAAAGGCATTGCATATACAGGGACGTGCACTGCTTGAAAAATACGATCTGCCTTATGCGGCAGATGAACATAGCAGCCATCTGAAGAACGGAGACCGTATTCTGATCGGGATGGTACGCGCCATCACACAGGGGGCGCGTATTCTTGTTTTGCGGGAGATTGTGTCGTGTTTTCCGGGAGAAGAACGCCGGAAGCTGAGACAGTTTGTGAACCGGTTGAAGCAGGACGGTATTACGGTTATATCAATCGATAACCGGGCAGATTTCACGGACCCTTTCTTTGATGAAGTGATTTTGTTCCGGCATCATACCATCTACAAAAAGATCTGTCAAAGCGAAGATACATGGATGATTGACGAGATATTAAAACGCGGTCTGGAGGCGGCAGATACTACCATACCGGAAGTACGCGATGCCAGCGGGAAACCACAGCGAAAGCCGGTGGATTTTTTCGTGTGGGAGACGTTCCGGGATGGCAGCTGGCAGCCGCAGATTTCGATGCGGGCAGGGGAAATTCTTGCGGCACTCGGTACCCCCGGACAGGTGGATGGTGTCTGGTCGGACATCCTTCATTCCAATGCCGTACAGTCGCGGTTTGAGTTAGATGGCGAGATCATCGCCTACAAAAACATACAGGAGCTTATGAAGCACCGGATTGCGCTTATGGAGTATGGAAACCATACGGAAATCTGCGAGAATCTGACCAACGAGGAAAACATTCTTCTCCCGACATATCCGCGCATATGTTCAGCATTCGGGTTTTATCAGAAGCAGCAAAAGTATATATTGGAAGACAATTTCCTGGGATTGGACAGGCGGGACATCGAGCTGCTGAACCCTGAGACAGAAGCCTGGAAAATAGGAATCTATCGTTATAAGCTGTTTCATCCGCGTGTGCTGATCCTGAAAAACATGCTGCAAAATCTAAACGTCCGGGAAGTCGCATGGCTGAAACGGGAATTGCGGGAGATCGTGGGAAGAGGAAGCAGCGTCCTTCTGCTCGAAAACGAGAGTAAAGTCTGTGTGGATGTTGCGGACCGGCTGGAGGTGATAGCTTGAAGACTGTGCGGTCATTTTTTGATAAATATCATATGGAAATCGGAAATATCGTTTTGATCCTGGTTCTTGCTATCGTATTGTTCCCCAGACTTTCTGCAGACTATGTACTGCATCAGTTTGTGATTATCGTACTGTTGACGATGGGACTCTCGCTCGAGATGCTGAGCGGTGTTTTGGATTTCGCATTTATGGCGGAAATCGCAATGACGACGTGCATGGGCGGACTATGCCTGCGGGCAGGGTTTCCGGTCTGGGTGAGCTTAACGGTTATGATACTGGCACAGATGCTGTTCGGGATGGCAAAGGGACTTCTGATCGGAAAAATCCGTGTAAACCCTATTTTGCTGACCTTCATTTTGCAGCAGATCTATCAGGGGATAGCTGCCGTGTTCGGAGATGCGATACAGGCACCGATCCCGAGGGATTACTATGGTTCCTACATGTTCTGGATGATTTTTTCCGGTATTGCAGTTGTAATTTATGTGTTCCTGCAGTTAATGCTTACACATACATATTATGGGAAATACGTACGGATGCTGGGAGAAAATGAAACCTCGGTCAAAAACAGCGGAATCCGTTTTGATATCTGCCGCATGATTATCTGTGGAATCAGTGGTATTGTATTTGCACAGGTGGCATTGATCTTTTTGTTCATCACCAATGGCGGCAGTGCCGGTATTGGCAGGAGATACCTGTATCCGGTAATTGCGGCAGCGTGTCTTGGCGGAATAAACTTTCTAAAAGGAAAAGGAAACCTGCGCGGCACTGTTTTGGGCAGTCTGTCCATGGTGCTTCTTCTGAATCTGTCTGCGGGGCTTTCTCTTTACAGCTATTTTTCTTATATCTGGGAAATCGCAATTCTTGTAATTGCGGTGGTTATTTTCGCAAGGGAGAGAAAGAACTGAAAATCCTCTCCCTAAATCCGAAACTTGTCCGATTGTGGGAAGGGCAGATCCTCCATATAATAAAACCATCAGATAGATACATCGAAATGATCCCACCGGAAGCCGGACGTGCTTCTGCCATTTCCCTGTATCTGACGGAAGAAAAAACAAAGAAAATGAGGAGGAAATGACTATGAAAAAACGAAAGAGATTGTTTGGTATTTTGTTGGCAGTAGTTATGACAGTAGCAATGATGACAGGATGTTCCGCAGGAAAGGGCGGCACATCCGGAAGTGGAGTAAAGGTAGGATTCCTGGCACCGACACTCCAGACGGAGTTTATGATTGGAATCGATGAGAAGCTTCACGAGGAATGTGACAATCGTGGATGGGATTATGTATCTGCAAGCTTCGATAACGATTCGGCAGCAGCCGTATCTGCAATCGAGAACATGGTAACCGGAAATTGTAATTACATCGTAGCAATGGTATCCGATACATCCTGTGACGATGCGCTGAAGGCAGCACAGGAAAAGGGTGTCAAGATTATCGAATGTGGTGTTGAGACAGCGGTACATGATCTCGTACTCATAACTGACCAGTATTCTATCGGAACACAGATCGGTGATATGGCAGCAGACTGGCTGAACAGTCAGCTCGGCGGCAAAGGAAACATCGTAGTATATACAACCTATCAGAATCAGGACATGCAGGATCGTGGACAGGGTATCCAGGATGCAATCAAGGAGAAAGCTCCGAATGTCAACATTCTGGAAGTCGTTGATATCGGTAAGGATGTTGTAGGATCCGGAACAACCACGACAGAGACGATGCTTCAGAAATATTCGGACCTGAATGGAATCGTGTGCTATGGTGATGCGGCAGCGGTAGAATCTGTTGAGGCAGTGAAGGCAGCAGGCAAGGACAACGAAAACTTTGGCGTATTCGCCTGTGATGGTACAAATCAGGCTTTGAAGGGTATCAATGACGGAACATGCATGCGCGGTACGATGTACTTCGAGCCAGTCGGAAGTGTTATGGCGGAATATATCCAGCAGATGGTTGACGGCAAGACCGTTGATGAGGCAGTCGAAACTCCGATCCACGCAGTAACAAAGGCAAATATCGCAGATTACTATAAAGCAGACAAATAAAGATTGCAAAAAGAATGCCTCTGGTGAATCATCGGAGGCATTCTTAGAAAGGGGATGAACTCTGTGAAAAACATACTGAGTGTAAAAAATATCGTAAAAACATATCCCGGCGTTATCGCAATCAATGATGTATCGTTCGATGTAGAAGAAGGCGAGATCCATGCTCTGATCGGTGAAAACGGAGCAGGAAAATCAACCCTGATCAAGGTATTGTCGGGAGCGATCGTTCCGGATTCCGGAACGATTGAGCTGGAAGGCAAAAAATACAACCAGATGACACCGAAGCTTGCAAAAGATCTGGGAATCGAGGTCATCTATCAGGAATTTACGCTGGTGCCTGGCATAAGCGCAGCGGAAAATGTATTTCTCGGAGACAAGACGAAGCCCGGTGCGTTCTGCGACATCAAAGATCGCGAAGCGCGTGCCAAGAAAATATTTGATGACCTTCAGGTAGATATTGATGTATCCAGACCGGTAAAGACGATGTCACCGGCACATCAGCAGCTTGTTGAAATTGCGAAGGCAGTCAGCCGGAATGTAAAGATTCTGATTATGGATGAGCCGACCGCACCACTGACGGTCAGCGAAGTAGAGACGCTGTTTCGTATTGTGCGGGAATTAAAAGCAAAAGGTGTGACGATCATCTTCATCTCCCACCGGTTGGAGGAGCTGTTCGAGCTTGCGGACCGCGTAACGGTTATGCGGGATGGCTGCTATGTCGGAACAGAAAATATAAAAGACATCGACAGGCAGAAGCTGATCACGATGATGGCAGGACGTGAACTCAAGGAATCGTATCCGTCGCGTACCAGTCAGATCGGCGAGGAAGCATTGCGGGTAGAGCATCTGACAGGAAATGGAGACCATGATATCTCGTTTACCCTGCACCGGGGAGAAATCCTTGGATTTGCCGGACTGGTCGGCGCAGGCCGTACCGAGCTGATGCGGGTAATCTATGGTGCTGATCCGATTGAAAGCGGAAAGATTTTTGTAAATGGCAAGGAAACAAATATCCGGACATGTCAACAGGCAATCCAGCACGGAATCGGATATATCCCGGAGGACCGGAAGGCGCATGGCGCATTTCTCCGGATGAGCATCAAATGGAATGTTGTTGTAAATAACCTGCGTGGCATCTCCAAAGGACCATTCGTTGATGAGAAGCTGGAAAACCGGATTGCCGAGGATTACGAGGAGAAATTCCAGATCAAGACACCATCCCTGGAGCAGAGGGTGGAGAATCTCTCGGGCGGTAATCAGCAGAAGGTTGTAATCGCAAAGACACTTGCGGCAAACAGTGAAATCATCATCTTTGATGAACCGACGCGGGGAATCGATGTCGGTGCCAAGCAGGAGATTTACAAACTGATGAATCAGCTAGCCGGTGAAGGGAAGGCAATCATTATGGTAAGCTCGGATATGCCGGAGCTTTTGGGAATGTCTGACCGGATTATCACCATCTACGAGGGTAGGAAGACCGGAGAACTTGCGAAATCAGAATTCGACCAGAACTATATTCTGGATCTAGCATCAGGAGGCGAGGAACATGGAAAAAACAAGTAATAAATTTATAACTTTTTATAAGAAATTTGGTATATATGTATTTTTGGCGGCAGTCGTTATTATCTTCTCGATTATTGCACCGAACTTTTTATCTGTAGCAAACCTGATTAATATTTTGCGTCAGGTATCTATTTTCGGTATCGTTGTAATCGGCGTTACGATGGTCATGATCGGCGGAGGTATGGATTTGTCGGTCGGAGGAATCATGGCGGTCGTCGGCATGGTTATGGGCTATTGTATGGTAAATGTCGGGTTGCCGATTCCGGTTGCCGTGATTATCGGCATTGCACTTGGTGTTGCATTTGGTGCCATCAATGGTGTCGTCGCCATCAAGCTGCATATCGCGCCGATCATTGTAACACTTGCCATGATGCTTGTGCTGCAGGGCGTGGCATATCTGATCACCGGCGGCTATCCGATCACCGGTATGCCGAAAGCATTTTTGACAGTCGGACAGGGATATATCGGACCGGTTCCGATTCCGGTTATTCTGTTTGTGATCTTCATCGTATTTGGCTGGATTGTCATGAACAAGACATACCTTGGCAGAAATATTTATGCACTTGGCGGAAACAAAGAAGCAGCCAGACTTGCAGGTATCAATGTCAATAAACTGACGGTACTCGTGTATTCTTTTGCTGGATTTGCAGCGAGCATCGCAGCAATCATCATGGTTGCCAGAACAAACGCATCGCAGCCGGGCGCAGGAAGCTCCTATGCATTTGACTGTATGACGGCAGCCTGCTTAGGTGGTGTCAGCATCGCCGGAGGTGAAGGAAAAATCAGCGGTACGGTTGTCGGTGTTATCATCCTTGGTATCCTCGATAACGGACTTGTGCTGATGGGTGTTAATTCCAATTTCCAGAGTGTTATTAAAGGACTGATCCTGCTTCTTGCAGTCGCAATCGACTGTTACCAGGGCGGACAGAAGAGAAAGAAGGCGTGAGACATGGTGACGAGAAAATTACCGTATTATGAGTTTGCAGATGGAATTTACGAGATTGATGAATTTGACTGTGTGAGCGTGTTTGTGATTGTCGGAAGCAAACGGGCATTGGTGATAGACTGTGGAACCGGAATCGGGGATCTCAGATGGGTTATAGAGAACAAAATCACAGATAAACCATATGATGTTGTGGCGACACATAACCATGGCGACCATATTGGCGGAGCCGGATTCTTCGACTCCATCTATATTCACCCGGCGGATATGGACTGGGATAGCGGAAATACACTTCCGACTGTGGATTTCCGTAAGAGCTATGCGAAGATCATTGCAGACCGGGCGGATAAACATTACGACTATAATCTGGATGAGGATGTGCGGCCATGGCCGAAGACACCGGAGAAGCTTCCGCTTACGGATGGGCAGGTGTTTGAACTTGGAGACAGGACGGTGACGGCATATCACTGTCCGGGACATACATTTGGCGAGATGGTATTTCTGGATGACAAGACGAAGACACTGTTGCTTGGAGATGCCTGCAACTGCAACTATTATCTGGCGGTTCCGGAGCCGGGACGGGAAAAAGAACGGATCCGGGAAGCGAAGGCAGGACTTGAACGTCTGCGTTCCATGAAGGACAAATATGATTTGATGTATAATTCCCATCATGATTTCAGAGGATTCGGCAATTCCCTCTATCCGGATATTTTAGAAGATGCGATCCATGCATTTGATAGTATATTAGATGGGACAGCAACCTACATATCCGTGACAGATCCTCTGGATCCGGAACATAAGGCTAAGACGTATGTGTCTTATGGCAGATTCCGTGTCGCCTATCAGGGGGACGGAATAGAAAATGTAAAGTAATCACAATTTAAAACCCTTTCCTTTTTAAATATAAAATACCCCACCGGTGCGATCTATGACCGGTGGGGTGTTTCCGTCTTACACGTTCTTATTTATATGCTCTTACACCTCTACATCCCAGAAACCATCCAGCGTAGCGAAGTAATCTTCCGGTGTCTCGGCACGGCGGATCTGCTTTATGCTGCCGTCCTCACACAGCAGAAGCTCTGCGGATTTGAGTTTGCCGTTGTAGTTATAACCCATTGCGAAGCCGTGAGCACCTGTGTCATGGATTACAAGATAATCGCCCATGTCGATCTTCGGAAGCTTGCGGTCGATCGCGAACTTATCGTTGTTCTCACACAGGGAACCGGTCACATCATAGGTGTGGTCGCAAGGTGCATTTTCCTTGCCAAGGACCGTGATGTGATGGTAAGCACCATACATAGCCGGACGCATCAGGTTTACCGCACAGGCATCCACGCCGATGTACTCCTTGTAGATATGCTTCTCGTGGATTGCCTTTGTAACAAGGTGTCCATAAGGGGCAAGCATGAAACGGCCAAGCTCTGTGAACAGGCTGATATCGCCAAGTCCGGCAGGGACAAGCACCTCATCGAATACCTTGTGTACACCTTCGCCAATCTTCAGGATATCATTGCCTTCCTTATCCGGTGTATAAGGGATACCAACACCGCCGGACAGGTTGATGTAGGAAAGCTTGATGCCGGTCTTTTCCTTCAGCTCAACAGCTACCTCGAACAGGATCTTTGCAAGGGTCGGGTAGTAGTCATTTGTGACCGTGTTACTTGCAAGGAAGGAATGCAGGCCGAACTTCTTTGCACCTGCGTCACGCAGCTCTGTATAAGCTTTGAACAACTGCTCTTTTGTCATGCCGTATTTGGCATCGCCGGGATTGTCCATGATGGTTGTGGAGATAGAGAAGGTTCCGCCCGGATTGTAACGGCAGAATACTGTCTCCGGAACACCGCATGTATCCTTCAGGAACTGTACATGTGTGTAATCGTCTAAGTTGATGTTTGCACCGAGCTTCTTTGCGAGAACGAATTCCTCAGCTGGTGTGTCGTTCGATGAGAACATGATGTCGGAACCTGTGATGCCCATTTTCTCTGACATCAGAAGCTCTGTATAAGAAGAACAGTCGGTACCGCAGCCCTCTTCCTTCAGGATCTTCAGGATGGTTGGGTTCGGAGTTGCCTTGACTGCGAAATATTCTTTATAACCTTTGTTCCATGCAAATGCCTGCTTTAATTTTCTTGCATTTTCACGGATGCCCTTCTCGTCGTAGATATGGAACGGAGTCGGGTATGTCTTTACGATCTCTTCAATCTGTGCTTTCGTTACAAATGGTGTCTTCATGATATTCCTCCTATATGTAGTAGGTGTTTCTGTTTATCAGCCTTTTTATTCACGCTCTCTATAATCTAGAAGTAAAACTGCGTTTTGTCAAGTAAAATGGCGTAAAAAACTTGATATCTAATTGAAAATAAATATCGAAGATGGTATCATAAACTATTATGTGCGGTTTTGGTACGGATGATTGCAGATACGACGCAGGAGCATACCGGAAACGACTGCGGACCGGATGCGGTCTGTTGGTGGGATAAAATAAAAAGAAAACAGGAGTGTTGGATACATGGCAGATAACGGCGAATCAGGAATGAATTACGACAATATATTTATAAGGATGCTGAGCAGAGTGGGTGATGCGATGCTGCTTTCCATTCTGTTTGTACTCTCATGCGTTCCGATTATCACGATCGGCGCAGCATTTACTTCACTTTACTATACGGCGATGAAAGGAATTTCCGGCGACGACGGATATATCTGGAAGTTCTATACACGGAGCTTCAAGCAGAACTTCAAGCAGGCAACCGGTATGTGGCTGCTCTTTTTAGTCGCATTTTTCATCCTGTCGGTAGATATCTGGTTCTGGATGACACAGTGGAAGGCAACCGGAAATGCACTCGCGAAACCGTTTTTGTTCGTGAGCGTCGTGCTTCTCACCCTGGCAGTTATGACGTTTATCTATACATTCGCCCTGCAGGCGAAGTTCGATAATTCGTGGAAGGTTCAGCTTCGGAATGCATTTTTGATGAGCATCAAGAATTTCCCGATGACACTTTTGATGCTGCTGACTTATCTTGTGATTGCGTGGTGTTTCTATTACGATATCATTATTTCAATCATCGTGTATGTGGTGATTGGATTCGGTGCGGTTGGTTATCTGTGGGCGTACATTATGCTCAGATGCTTCAAGCCATACCTGCCGGAAGAAGATCTGCATGCACATGATGAGAGCGTATTGCTGCATGAGGTTGATAAGGATTTGGACGAGGAATCCGGGGACACGGACAACGATGCGGAACAAACGGTGGATGATGCGCCTGCAAATGATACGGAAACTGACGCTGCCGATGAAAGTGCAGAGGAATAAAACACCGGGAAGCCGGAAGGATAGAAACGATGAAGGCAAATGCGAAAAAAGAAACTATATATGCGAATATCATCATGCTTGCGGTATTTTTCTTCGCATTTCTGGGAACGGAATACCTGTTTGATAATTGTATGATGTACGTGACAGATGCATCAGGTGTAGTGCGTGCGCAGAATCAGATGCTTGGCGTAAGCGCAATCGGGTTTCTGCTATACAACTGGATTTCCGGTTTCCTTGCGGATAAGAGTCCGTGGGTGACCGGGGGAACCGGACTGCTTGCGTTCGGCGTTGGAGCCGGATGCATGGGCTGTATTATCCTGCATGCGGGATATGTGCAGATGATGATCGCGGGTGGGGTACTGTTTTTCCTGCTGGGCGTGCTTGGGGCTGGCGTACATTACCGGATGGCGTACTCGGTTTATGATCGTGCAATGCTTGCGAGATGTGTTGGGTTTGCGTATGCAGGGGGAATCTTCCTCCAGTTTCTGAATAATAATATGATTCATGAAAATCACACCCAGGCGGTTGCACTGTGTGCAGGGACCGGGTATCTGCTGTTTGTGCTTTGCACTCCGGACAGGAAGGGAAGTCTTCCGTGTCAGGAGCAGGAGGGTGGATATCCCATCGCCGGACAATCGCAGGAGGCTTGCCGGACAGAAGGACATACAATATTCTGTTTACGTTGGGATTATGCTGATCGGAATTGTCTTTCTCCAGACGATTGTATTTACAACGCTTGACAATGCGGTTACTGCGGTGCATGCATCGGGCGGCGTGGATATCGGACAATGGCCGCGCCTGCTGCTTGCGTTAAGCGGAATTGCGGCTGGCTTTCTGTATGATATACGCGGTCGGAGATGGATGCATATGATTATGTATTGCGTGACGCTTTTGTCTACAATCTGCGTGATCGTGATTGGGTTTGGCGGACCGTTCCTGCTGGGGCTGCTTGTATTTTATCTGTCTGCAGGCTTTTTCTCGGTATATTTTACAGTTGGATTTATGGATATCTCCTATCATAGTGCGAAACCGAAGCTCTGGGCCGGATTGGGCCGGGCTGTGAATAATGTTTGCGCGCTGATGATCATGACATTGGCAGGTGGATTCGCTTCTGTGCGGTATGAAGTGATGATTGTTGCGGTCATTCTCTTTTTTCTGATCAGCGTGTTGGCGTTTTCGTACCAGAACATTCTGATGGGGATGGAGCTTAGAAGCATGGAAGCTGCAGCATCCGCATTGATGCCACAGACAGGCGGGACAGCGGAAGCGGAGAATAAGCAGACAGGCGGGGCAGCAAAACCGGAGGATAAGCAGACCGATCTGTCCACGACGGATAAATTCACAGCCTTCGGCGAACAATACAGCTTGACGGAACGGGAGCGGGAAGTGCTCCGGGCATTGCTTTCCTCGGGTGAAAATGTACAGGATATTGCACATACACTTGGTATCTCCCGGGCAGCAATCTATCGTCACATCTCGAATATGAATGAGAAGACCGCGACGAAGGCACGTATGGGGCTGATTCAGTTCTATTATGGGTGGAACCCTGAAAAATAGCGTATTTTTGTGCATTTGAGACATATGTCAACTACCATAGCAGGCGAAAATCTGCTATGGTTATTTTAGTTTATGGGCATTTTCGCTGAAATGAAAACAAAAAGAAAGAGGAGGAACAAGGCTATGAACAGGAAGAAAAGACTATTACCGCTTCTGATGGCATTGCTTTTGATCGTGAGCTATCTGCCGGTGATGCGAAGCTATGCGGCAGAGTGCATTGTAAGAGGAGATAATCATACGCCATGGAACAGCGTACAGGATGGTGTGTTCACGTATGATGGCGGAACGATGACGATTACGACATCAAACGGAAGCTTGACGGGGGCAGCGGATAATGTAACGGTACCAGAGAATACTACAGTAACAGTTACTCTTTTCCCGAGAGATGGATATACTGTACAGTTAGTGGAGAATGGCAATCAAGTAACGTTGAACAATAACGTGTATACGGTAGAAACTTCCGCGAATCAGCCGGAATTGAAGTTCGAAGCTTGTTTCACAAATCCGGGTGGTGGTAACAATCCGGGTAATCCGAATCCACCGGCTGGTAACCAGCCAATCTGCCTGATCTTAGAAGGCGATGCATTCAAAGGGGCAGATGATACAGATTACTATCATTATATGAAATCGCAGGATAAAAATTTCGAAATATATGTGGACCTTGATGATACCGGAAACTCTCGGTCGCAAACCATGGATAACCTGATGAAAGAACAGAAAGTATCTTTGGCACCGGAATCTCAGTCAACATATCGTTTCGCGGATTCTGTTTCGAATGCGCGAGTTACTGTTATGTGTTCATCAGGAACATATACGATAACTACACCGGGAACCACATCAAATGGCTCTTCCGGGGAACGGTCATTTGCAGTAAAAAAAGGAGAAAGTGAATCGCACATCCAGATTGATAAGAATTCTGAGACATTGACAGTAACCTGGGCGTATGACAGCGATTCCTTCGGCGCGGACGCATATCTGGAACATGGAAAGGCACAGATAACCGCGATTGAGGGTGTGAGTGATTTTTCAACTCTGTTCGGAGGCAATCCGGGAGATGCTAAGGGCGGAAATATTGCGGTTCCGGCGGGAAAGAAGGTAACAATTAAACTTGTTCCGGATTATGGCTATCAGGTCGCAGGATTGCAGTTGAACGGTGGCGTGACCTTGCAGCCGGATGATGCGCAGACATCGACGTTTACATTTGTTATGGGTAATAGTCCGGTTCATATGAAGGGGCTTTTCACGAAGGTATCGGATACAGTGAATTCAAACAGCAAACAGATTGAGGCTGCAAGCATTACCAATGGTGCTAATGCAGCCGCAAGCGGCAATCTGAGACTGACGGTATCGGATGCAGAGAGCTATGACACGACGTCTGCACAGGCGCTGGTATCCGGCGCACAGTCTGCGCAGGCAGTTGATCTGAAGCTGGATCAGATTGTGAGTAAGGGAAATGGTTCGAACTGGGAGAACAATATTACAGAGTTTGAGAAACCGGTCACATTGAAGCTGGCATTGGATAATTACGATGCAAACTATGATTATACGGTTGTGCGTAACCATAATGGCAAGCTGACCGAGCTTTCGACAACGGTCGAGCAGGGAACGATTTCCTTCGAGACAAATCAGTTCTCAACCTATATTATTGTGAAGAAGTCGAAGGCTGCAAGCGAGGACAAGCCATCGATGACACCATCAACAACGACACCATCGACGACACCGGCAGCGCCGGATACAGATGTTACGAAGCCGGCAGCCAAGGATACGACACCGGCAAAGACAAATAACACAGCTTCGCCAAAGACCGGAGATGCGATGCCGGTTGCAGGGATGATGCTTGTTATGGCAGGAAGCCTGACCGGGTATGTCGTAATTCGAAGAAAAAGAAGATAGATCCTCCATCCTGAATGGAAAATGTGTGTGCCGCGTGCAGAGAAGAAAAATCTGTACGCGGTTTTTCTTTTTTAATTGTTATTTTTTACAGTTTCCAATATAATGAAGCTATGACAAAAATTGGGAGGTACACATATGCCATACAAACGATACGGGAGACGTATCTTGACGATCCTGCTGGCGGGGATTTTATTTATTACGAATTGGGGGATGAACAACACGCAGACGATGGTGCAGGCAGCGGATGCAAAGGATTATGCGAACGTTGTTGTGTTTGCATATTTTAAGGGAGATGCGGAAGGCGCTTCATATTTCCAGACAAATCGTGCGAAAATCCTAGGTTTGTATGATGGCGCAAAGAACCGTTCTTTCACGAATTATCTGTCTGCTGTTTCCTATGGAAAACTTCGTGTGAAAAATTATTTCCCACAGGATGATGGCACAACACTTTCTGCCTGTGCACTTTCGGTTACGGAAGCTTCTGTGCAGGCAGGTGGAAATATGGATACGACGATTGTGAGTGAAATCCTGGCGAACATTCCGGCACTTTCCGGGCAGGTGTTAGACTATGACGGAGATGGATACATCGACAATCTCACTGTCATTATGAAGTCGGAGAAAGAATCCCAGACATCCGGCAATTCACTCGTCGCGCATCACGCATTTTATCCGACAGATAAGAACTTACGATATGGCGGGAAGGAAGTCGGACATTATAACATGATCAATACACCGCAGTTTTTAGGTGCAGGCAATACGACGATGGCTCAGGAATCCGGTGTACTCGCACATGAATTCCTGCATGGACTTGGCTTCCCGGATCTTTATACAAGTGATGGAACCTATCCGGTCGGGAACTGGGATATCATGGGCGGCGCAGATTATGGAATGTCTTATCCGCTTGCGTATATGCGGATGAAAGTGGGCGGCTGGCTTATGCTGGATACGGTTACTACATCGCAGACGCTGACACTGGACACGCAGGATAAGCAGGACGGTCATCCGGCATATATTCTGAAATCACCGCTCAATGAGCAGGAGCTTTTTGTTGTGGAATTCCGGAAGAAGGATACGGGTCTCGACAGCTATGACCGGTTTATTGGAGGATCCGGCGTGATTGTCTATCGGATCAACCCGGCAGTCGAAGGCTTAAGCAATCTGTATGGACAGACCGGTGTGTATGTGTTCCGTCCGCAACCGGGGCAGACAGGATATTCCCAGATGGCAGAGAGCGTCTATAAAGCATATCTTTCCAAAGAAGAAGGACGGACAACCATCGGCAAATCCGACCTTTCCGCAGGTCTCTCCGATGGCGCACTGACTTTCTCAGATGGAACGAATTCTGGAATCGTGATCAGTGAGGTCGGCAGTGCCAAGGGCAGTCAGATTACTTTAAAGGTGGATTTCCCGAAGGTTTCGGACTCTGCGAAATGGACGGATTGTGGATTTGCCTCTGTAGCCGGAAATAGCAAAAATGCATGGAACCAGATAGCGATGACGCTTTGCGGACAGAAACCGTACGTGCTTACGTATACGAAAGATGATGCAGCGCTTACGCTATATTCCTGTGAGCAGGACACGTGGAAAAAACTGTATCAGCAGAAAATCTCCGAGAACTATGGAAATGAAGTAAAGCTCTGTGCCTATAATGGATTGTTTTATTTTGCATATGCGGATGCGGCAGGGATAGAGATTGAAAAGCTGGATGCATCCTGCAGTCGCGTGACAGAGAAACAGACGATCGCAGGAGCTGCGGATTTTGATATGCAGGCTGGCGCAGATGGCGTGTATCTTGTATACACGCAGAACAATACGACCGCATATGCGAGATGCTTCAAAGCCGGAAGTTTGTCCGTGACAACCAATCTCGGAAGCTATTACACGACCGCCGGGACAAATCATTTTGCAGGTCAACCAAAGCTCCTTTCGATAGGCTCCTCGATGTATGCGTCTATACGGAATACAGGGACGATGGCGGTTCACACATTTTGTCTGGATGCAAATGGAAACCACAAAGAAGTGAGTGATGCAGCGACAAAAGGAAGCACGTATGGCATGGCAACGGATGGGAAAAACCTGTATGTTGCCACATGCAGCGAAGGCATACTTGTCAACCGATATGATGGAAAAACATGGCATTGCTCTAAAATGAAAGACGGCACGATCTCGGATGTGGTTCCGGTGTGCAGGCAGGGAACACTGTTCGTGCTCACATCGGGTGCCTATACAGGGACAACCAATCTGTACCGGTATGATGTGGCAAATGACCAATTTGCGCAGGAAGGAGTCTCACTCGATTCGTATTCTACATCGCAGACGATCTGTGCGGCGGATGGAACGTTGTATGTTTCGTATCTGCGTGGGGCAGACAAGACGTTTGTCATCAAGAAAAAGAGCGTGACAGTCACACCGGCGCCGGAACCAACCCCGGATCCGGGAACAAATCCAGACCCGGGAACAAACCCAGATCCGGGAACAAATCCAGAACCGGGAACAGGTGGCGAGACAACGACCACGACGGAGGCAGCTACGACCACGACGGAGGCACCAACGCCAACGCCGACGCCAACCCCGACCCCAACACCGGTTGTAACGCCGGATGTGACGGTGTCTTACCGCACGCACATCCAGACCTTCGGATGGGAGAACACCTGGCGGCAGAACGGCATGATGTCCGGGACTTCCGGAAAAGCGAAAAGACTGGAGGGAATCGAAATCAAAGTATCCGGTAATTCCGGTATAGGAATCCAGTACACGACGCATTGCCAGAGCTATGGCTGGCTGCCTTGGTCTGCGAACGGTGACATGAACGGCACGCAGGGGGAAGCAAAACGTCTGGAAGCAATCAAGATCCAACTGACCGGATCCGACAAGGATAAATATGATGTCTATTACCGCGTGCATGCGCAGAGCTACGGCTGGCTTGGCTGGGCGGCAAATGGCGCACCGGCAGGAACCGCAGGTTATGCGAAGCGTCTGGAGGGCATTCAGATCGTGGTCGTGAAGAAGGGTGCGGGATTCAACCGGAATATGCAGGGAATCGCATCTCAGTTTGCAAATGCATTTTACGCGGCGCCGGGACAGAGCATGAATCCGCAGATCGCGGGTGCGGACAGCCCGAATGTTACATATCGTACCCATGTGCAGAGCTATGGCTGGCAGGGCTGGAAATATAACGGGGCGATGAGCGGCACATCCGGACAGGCAAAACGACTCGAAGGAATTGAGATCAAACTGACGAATGCACCGTATTCGGGTGGCGTCTGCTACACAACCCATGTGCAGAGCTACGGATGGCAGGAACCGACAAACAATCCATCTGCATGGCGCAGAAATGGAACGATGAGCGGCACATCCGGGCAGGCAAAAAGACTCGAAGCCATCTGTATTGCATTGACAGGAGACATGCAACGGCATTATGATGTATACTATCGTGTGCATGCGCAGAGTTTTGGCTGGCTTGGCTGGGCGAAAAACGGCGCGCCGGCAGGAACCGCCGGTTATGCAAAACGATTGGAAGGGATAGAGATCCGGCTTGTGCCGAAGGGACAGGCAGCTCCGGGCAGTACAGCAAGATCCTATATCTCTGCATATTAAATAGAAAAACAGGAGAGGAAGACATTATGAACGCAAAATGGAAACGGCTAGTGACCGCAATTTTGATGATGGCGCTGCTGCTTGGACCGATTGTATCGATGCAGACACCGGCACGGGCGGCGGACGGAGAGGACGACAATACGTTTATTGTCGGCTTCGATGCGGAGTTCCCGCCATATGGCTACAAGGACGATAACGGCGAATATGTCGGCTTCGATCTGGATCTGGCACAGGAGGTATGCGACCGGAACGGTTGGACGCTGAAGAAGCAGCCGATCGAGTGGAACTCGAAGGATATGGAATTAAATTCCGGTTCGATCAGCTGTATCTGGAACGGATTCACGATGAATGGCAGAGAGGATGACTATACTTGGACAAAGCCATATGTCGATAATTCACAGGTGGTTGTCGTGCGTAAGGATTCCGGCATCGCACAGCTTAACGATCTTTCTGGGAAGGTCGTTGCCGTGCAGGCAGACAGCTCTGCGCTTGCGGCACTCACAGGCGAGGATGCAAGCGAGGAGAATAAAGCACTGTGTGCGACATTCAAGGATCTGCAGCAGGTGGGCGATTACAACAGTGCATTCATGAATCTGGAGTCGGGCGCGGTCAATGCAATCTGCATGGATATCGGTGTCGCAAACTACGAGATCGAATCCCGCGGGGATAAATTCATGATGCTCGAGGATCGTCTGTCTTCCGAGGAATATGGAATCGGATTTAAAAAGGGAAATACAGAGCTCCGTGATAAAGTGCAGGCAACGCTGCTTGACATGCTTGCCGATGGTACATTTGACGAGATTGCAGAGAAATGGGGACTGGAGGAATCTATCTGTCTGACTGCAGACGATGAGGTACAGGAAGAGACAGCCGCAGATGACAATACATTTGTTGTCGGCTTCGATGCGGAGTTCCCACCATATGGATATAAAAACGATGACGGCGAATACGTCGGCTTCGATCTGGATCTGGCACAGGAGGTATGTGACCGGAACGGCTGGATCTTGAAGAAACAGCCGATTGAGTGGAACTCGAAGGATATGGAATTGAACTCTGGTTCGATCAGCTGTATCTGGAACGGATTTACAATGAATGGAAGAGAAGACGCCTACACATGGACGACGCCGTATGTCGATAATTCGCAGGTAGTCGTTGTGCGTAAGGATTCCGGTATCACACAGCTTACCGATCTGTCTGGGAAGGTCGTTGCCGTGCAGGCAGACAGCTCTGCACTTGCGGCACTCACCGGTGAGGATGCAAGCGAGGAGAATAAAGCGCTTGCAGAGACATTCAAGGAACTGCAGCAGGTAGGCGATTACAACAGTGCATTTATGAATCTGGAGTCGGGCGCGGTCAATGCGATCTGCATGGATATCGGTGTTGCAAACTACGAGATCGAATCCCGCGGCGATAAGTTCGTGATGCTCGAGGATCGTCTGTCTTCCGAGGAATATGGAATTGGATTTAAAAAGGGGAATACAGAGCTTCGTGATAAAGTACAGGCGACATTGCTTGACATGCTTGCTGATGGTACATTTGAGGAGATCGCAGAGAAATGGGGTCTGGAGGAGTCCATCTGTCTGTCGCCGGACGATCAGGTGCAGGATGGAAATGTTGCTGCAACTGCGACAGACAGCACATCCACAGGCAAGAAGAACACAAGCTTCTGGGATAAGTTCTGCTCGATCACAAAGCAGCTTGCAGAAGGTCTGCTGGCATCCCTGGTGATCTTCTTCCTGACACTTTTGTTCTCCCTGCCGCTTGGACTTCTGGTTGCAGCAGGCAGAATGTGTAAGATTGCACCGATTCGCTGGCTGGTGAAGTTCTACATCTCCATCGCACGTGGTACGCCGTTGATGTTACAGCTTTTGGTTGTATTTTACGGACCATATTATCTGTTTGGCGCGACGCTTACGACAAGCTATCGTTTCCAGGCGGTTATCATTGGATTTGCCTTAAACTATGCAGCATATTTCGCAGAGATCTACCGCTCCGGTATTCAGGCAGTGCCACAGGGACAGCATGAGGCAGCGAAGATCTTAGGATACAGCAAGATCCAGACGTTCTTCAAGATCGTGTTCCCACAGATGGCGAAGAACATCCTGCCTTCTGTCACAAACGAGGTTATCACATTGGTTAAGGATACGTCGCTTGCATTTGCAATTTCTTATACGGAGATGTTTACACTTGCCAAGCAGGTGGCAGCCGCACAGACAACGATTATGCCGCTGTTTATCGCCGGTGTGTTCTACTACATCTTTAACTTTGTCGTTGCGTTTGTGATGGAGAAGATCGAAAAACGCATGAATTATTATAGATAGGAGGGCTACGATGAACTTACTGGAAGTAAAAAATATAAAGAAAAGCTTCGATGATCTCGAAGTGTTGAAGGATATCAGTATGTCGGTGGCTGAGAGCGAGGTTATCTCAATTCTTGGACCATCCGGTTCGGGAAAATCGACCTTCCTGCGCTGCATGACAATGCTGGAGAAGATTGACGGCGGAAGCATGGTGTACTGCGGAAAGGAAGCGGTCAATTCCGACAGCGGCGTTCCGATCTATGCAGACAAGGCAGACTTAAAGGAGATCCAGAGCTATTACGGACTGGTATTCCAGAACTTTAATCTGTTCCCACATTATTCCGTGCTGAAGAATATCGCAGATGCACCGATCCACGTGCAGAAGCGTGACAAGGATGAGGTGTATGCCGAGGCGAAGGAACTGCTTCGCAAGATGAACTTAGAAGATAAGGGCGACTATTATCCATATCAGTTATCTGGCGGACAGCAGCAGCGTGTGGCAATCGCCCGCGCGCTTGCGTTAAAGCCGAAGATGCTCTTCTTCGATGAGCCGACTTCGGCACTCGATCCGGAGCTGACCGCCGAGATCTTAAAGGTATTAAAGGAACTCGCCGCCGAGAAGATGACAATGGTGATCGTAACCCATGAGATCGGTTTCGCCCGGAGCGTATCTGACCGCGTGATCTTCATGGATGGTGGTGTAATCGTCGAGGAAGGAAAGCCGGAGGATGTCATTGACAATCCAAAGACCGATCGCGCCAAGGCATTCCTCAAGAAAATGCAAGAGATGTAGAGAAAAATCCCCCGCAGAGCGTGTCTGCAGGGGATTTCTATTTTTGTACGCTGTGCGTCCGTTTAAGAAGATTACATCTTCTCCGGCTCGTCATACTCGACACCCTTCGTGTCGACGGTAACGGTCTTGATACGCTGGTCTTCAAGCGGGCGGTCCATGTAGTCGGTTGGAACATCTGCAATCTTATTCACGATATCCAGGCCATCCACGATCTTGCCGAAAGCAGCATAGCTTCCGTCGAGATGCGGACTATTCTTGTGCATGATGAAAAACTGCGAACCGGCGGAGTTCGGCATCATGGTACGTGCCATAGAAAGAACACCCGGTTCGTGCTTCAGATCATTCGCAAAACCATTCTGTGCGAACTCTCCGCGGATTGAATATCCAGGACCTCCTGTACCATTTCCGTCCGGGCAGCCACCCTGGATCATAAAACCATTGATGACACGATGGAAGATCAATCCATCGTAAAACCCTTTCTTAATCAGAGAGATAAAATTCTTTACTGTGTTTGGTGCGATATCCGGATACAGTTCAAATGTCATAACATCGCCGGATTCCATAGTCATTGTAACAATTGGATTACTCAAATTTATCATCCTTTCTTGTAATTTTATCTAAAAGATGATAGTATAATACCATTATTGTAAAATTACATCAAGTGTGTAATTTTTTAAAAAGTTATGTAAACTAAAATGCAAAGAAGAGGTACGAAAAGTGGGAAAAACGGTGATTCGAGTCGTGAAGGGAATCATATTGTTGGTGGCGATTGTCACACTTGCCAATATGACCTATAAACATATACGAACCTATTACGATGATTATATGGACGAATACAAGGGAACGGAGTCGACACAGGGCGAAGATGTAACTGTTACGATTCCGGAAGGCGCATCTGTCAAGGAAATCGCGCAGATCCTGAAGGACAATGGATTGATCAATTATCCGCGTGCATTTACAAAGCGTCTGCAGGACTCTGAGTACCGTGGCAAGCTGCATGGTGGTACATACACCTTGAATACTGGTATGACAACCTTGCAGATGATGGCAGCCATGAGCCCGACATTCGAGGAAGATCAGCCAGTCGATTATCTGGTTGTGCCAGAGGGCTTTACGGTAGAGATGATAGCAGCGCGGTGCGAAGATCAGGGAATCTGTTCTGCAACTGAATTTTTAAATGCATGCAAATCGGTTACGAAATCTGATTTTGCATATCTGGCAGACATACCGGCAGGTGCCAATGTCAATTATAAGGTACAGGGCTTCCTGTTCCCGGCAACTTACGATATTTATGAGTCGACGACAGCGGAATCATTAGTCGATTATATGTTGAGAACGTTCGACAACTACTATACACAGGAACTGCAGGATCGTGCGGCAGAGCTTGGATACAGTGCATTTGAACTTGTAACGAGAGCTTCCATTGTAGAACGTGAGGCAAAGGTGGATTCAGAACGTGCGACGATTGCAGGTGTTATCAACAACCGTCTGAAAGCAGAAATGCCTTTGCAGATGTGTCCGACTGTCTTATATCCATTGACCGATGGAATGTATGACAAGAGTCAGGTTCTGTACGAGGATCTGGAACTGGATTCTCCATACAACACCTATAAGAATGCCGGACTTCCGGTAGGTCCGATCTGTAATCCGGGACTGGCATGTATCCAGGCAGTATTGTATCCGGAAGAGCATAATTACCTGTATTACCATGTTGGCGACGAAGATGCAGGTACACATATCTTTACAGAAAACTATGAAGATCACATAGATACACAGATTATTGGTGGACCAAACGGCGTGACACCGGATGGAGAAGCATCCACCGAGGAATCGACAACCGAAGAATCACAATAGGAATAAATAATGTATTAGGAGGGACGTTATGAGAACTTTTAATTTTAGGGCGCGAAACATCGGCGAAGAAAAATATCTGTCATACACAATGGGCGAGGATTGTGAGTTAGATGAGGATGTTTTGGATTACTGTCAGGACAATGCGCCGGAAGAACTGATAGAGATTATCTATGAAGAAGATGACGATTATGATTATCTGACCTACCAGATTACGGGCAAGACATCTCTGGAGGAGTACATTGCGCAGGAGCATGATTGCGAGAGCGTACTGCTCATCCTGCGGAATGTCGCACAGGAGATGATTTCCTTGAAGGAGCAGGCGATTCCACTTTCGTATGTATTGCTGAATCGTGGATTTATCTACGTGGATGCTGAGAAGAAGACAGTACAGTTCCTGTGCCTGCCAATCGAAAGCAAGGGCGCACTTTCTGTAGAATTCAAGAGCTTTGTACGCCAGCTGCTTGCGAACATGAAATACGATGTGGAAGAGGATCTGAATTATGTTGGTAAGCTCCTCACGTATATCAATGGAGATAACTTCAATCTGCGTGGCTTGATCGGACTTGCAGAGGCGTTGATGGAAGAGGAAGGAATCAGCTTCGAGGAGGCTGGAGCCATTGATGCAGACGGTGTAGAAGTTGTAAGTGCAGAGGAAGAAGCACCGGCAGAAAATATCAGCGACATCATGAATAGCCTGCAGGAAGAGGATGATACACCACTTCCGGAGATCGGCGACGATGAAGAAGACGAAGAGGAAGAAGCAGAGGAACCTGTAAAGGAAGAGGAAGAACTGGAAAGTATCCTTCCAGCTGGCATGCAGGTAAAGGAAGAAGAAACACCGGTAGAGGAGAAGGTGGCAGAACCGACAGAGGCTGTCGAGGAGACACCAGCACCTGCCGAGGAAGCACCGGCACCAAAGCCAGTGATGGAAAAGCAGGAAGCACCAAAGCCGGAACCAGTAGCAGAAAAACCAGAGGTTTCCCCAGCTGCAGAGCAGATCCTGTCACAGGTGAAGCCAGAGGGGGCAACAAATGGTGGCGAGAAGCTGCAGTTAAAGACAAACAAGAAGGAATCCGATATCAACCTGATCAAGGATCGGATCAAGGAGCTGGTTGGAGAAGTTCCATCTGCAAAGCCGACAGCACAGCCAACCAAGAATATCCAGACATTGGAAGATCTGGATCATTTCTTAGACAAGCCACCTGTGGTTAAGCGGAATGTGGTAAAGGTAAACCGTGCGGCAATCATCCAGCAGACAGAGGCTGAGATGGAGGCAGCTGAGGCAGAAGCAGCAGCTGAGACAGCAGAGTCTGCTGAACCGGAAACAACCGTACAAAACGAAGAACCGACAAGCGGACAGACAGAAAACATCAAGGTGCCTGTGATCGAGGATATCTACGATGACATGAACATTGAGAAGAAAAAGGACGATGAAAAGGACAAGAAGCCAAAGAGTACATCTATTTTGAATAAATCTGTAACAGAGCTTGTAAAAGATGCCGTTGGTGCTGTGAGTGCAGCGACTGCAGCAACCAATTCGCCGAAAGCATTGCCATATCTGATCCGTGTAAGTACAGAAGAGCGTATCATGCTGAACAAGGCGATCTTCAAGATCGGAAAGGCAACCAGAGGCGTGGACTATACCGTTGGCGGAAATGGAGCGATCAGCCGTCAGCATGCATTTATCATTCAAAAAGATGGGGTATGTTATATCAAAGATAACAAGTCTACGAATCATACATATGTGAATGGAAAGCGTGTAGAGGATGGGGTAGAAGAAATTCTGACACATGATTCTCTCGTAAGACTTGCAGATGAAGAGTTTACATTTAAGATTCGCTAATTAGGATGATTATATCATGAGGAGGTAGCAAATGAAGGGGTTAGAGTTGAATGTAACAAAACAAAACGGAATGACATTGGTGGAGTATCAGCTTGGAGTAGCAGATGTCTATGACGACAGAGTGTCAGACAAGGTTGCACAGCTCGGAAATATTATTCCGTTCCAGTACAAGGACGAGGATGGAAAGAGAAGTATTGTCTCTTATGTGCATCATGACACTTCTCTGGAAGTGATGCTGCGTCAGACATTGAAGAAGGCAGATGTACTTGCAATCCTGAAGGGACTGTTGTGTGCATTTGAGATTGGTGCAGCAGGTGTGCAGATCTGTTATCTGGTACGCGATCTGAATTATATCTATGTAGATCCTGAGAGCAAGGCAGTAAAGTGCATTATGGTTCCTGTAAAGCAGGATCCGTTGGGACAGTCTGATATCCCGGATTTCTTCCGAAATATTGTGTCACATATGCGCTTTGATGAAGCAGACAAGGATGATTATGTAGCAAGAATCCTGACCTTGATCAATACGGATCATTATTCCAATATGAAATTAAAGGGACTTGTAGATGCGGAGATGGAGAAACTTGGTCTCTTCTATACAAGAGACGAGGGACTTAAGAAGGAAGCAGATACAACCCCAGCTCCGGAAGTACAGAACCAGAATGTAAAAGTAAATCGTGTCGGCGTGATGAACAACATGCGTCCACAGGGTATGCCAGCGATGGGACAGCCAATGGGACAGCCGGTGCCACCGATGGGTGGACAGCCAATGATGGGACAGCCAGTACCACCGATGGGCGGACAGCCAATGATGGGACAGCCGGTACCACCGATGGGCAGACAGCCAATGGGGCAGCCGGTACCACCGATGGGCGGACAGCCAATGGGACAGCCGGTACCACCGATGGGCGGACAGCCAATGGGACAGCCGGTACCACCGATGGGCGGACAGCCAATGGGGCAGCCAGTACCACCGATGGGGCAGATGCCGAAGCCGGAAATGCCAAAACCACAGGCACCAGCACCGGAGGCACCAAAGCCAGAGATGCCGAAGCCGGAAATGCCAAAGCCACAGGCACCAGCACCGGAGGCACCAAAGCCAGAGATGCCGAAACCGGAAATGCCAAAGCCACAGGCACCGGTACCGGAGGCACCAAAGCCAGAGATGCCGAAACCAGAAATGCCAAAGCCACAGGCACCAGCACCGGAGGTACCAAAGCCAGAGATGCCGAAACCGGAAATGCCAAAGCCACAGATGCCACCAATGGGACAGCGTCCAGCGATGGGCGGACAGCCGATGATGGGGCAGCCAGTACCACCGATGGGTGGACAGCGTCCTCCGATGGGACAACCAATGATGGGGCAGCCGATGGTGGGACAGATGCCAAGACCACAGGCGCCACAGATGCAGAACGGCAACCTGATGGGACAGCTTGGCGGTGCACGCCCGATTCCACACTTTGTGCGTAAATCAACTGGTGAGATCATCAATATTACAAAACCAGAATTTATCATCGGTAAGTCAAAGACGAAAGCCGATTATGCAATAGAGAACAACAGCGCAATCAGCCGGGAGCATTGTATTGTAATCCAGCGCGATGGCGTGAACTATATTAAGGATAACAATTCTACAAACCATACCTATGTAAACGGGGTAGAGTTGCAGCCGGGTAAGGAAGTGCTTCTGAAGCATAAGACAGAAGTTCGATTGGGAGATGAGGAATTCACATTCCTTCTGAGAAAAGGAGAGTAATATGGAGTACATTGCAACATATCACACCGATGTAGGTACAAGAAAAGAAACGAATCAGGACTCTCTTGCAATCAAGGTTGTGAACACAAAAGAGGGAAATGTTGCATTTGCAATCGTGTGTGATGGCATGGGAGGACTCGCAAAAGGCGAGGTTGCCAGCAAAGAGGTAATCGAAGCATTTTGTACATGGTTTGATGACACGCTGGTGGATGAAATCCAAAATGGAACATTCACAGAGCAGAATCTTGTATCACAGTGGGATGATATTATCCAGATTCAGAATCGCCGGCTGGGCGCATATGGAGAGGAAAATCATTTGCAGCTTGGTACGACGGTATCTGCAATCCTGTTGTACAAGGATCAGTATTATATTGTGCATGTGGGCGACAGCCGCGTGTATGAGCTTACAAAGACAGCGAAGCAACTGACAAACGACCAGACATTTATCGCAAGAGAACTGGCAGCGGGACGTATGACACCGGAACAGGCAAAAATCGATCCGAGACGAAGCGTACTGTTGCAGTGTGTCGGCGCATCGCCGGTTGTTGAGCCGGAATTTACAAAGGGAACTGCAACAAGAAATGCAGTTTATATGCTCTGCTCAGACGGATTCCGTCATGTGATCACACCGGAGGAAATCATCGAGAAGATCGGACCGGGTGAGGCGACGGACGAGGAAAAGATGAAATATGGAGCAATATATCTGACAGAGTTAGTAAAGAACCGTGGGGAACGTGATAATATCACAGTAGCAATGGTTCGCACGATTTGATTTAGAGAGGGTTTGCCATGACGAAGGAAGGAACCGTACTAGACGGAAAATATGAAATTTTGGCAGAAGTTGGTCGAGGTGGTATGTCCATCGTGTACCTTGCCCGTGATAAGCGTTTGAACAAGCAGTGGGCGGTCAAGGAGATCAAGAATGATGGAAAGAAATCCGCAAAGACGTTGCTTAAGGGATTGGAGCGAGAAGCGAATATTCTGAAGAACGTAGATCATCCGGTGTTGCCGCGAATCGTAGATATCATCAATCAGGATGGAACAATCTACGTTGTTATGGATTATATCGAGGGTGATACGATTCAGGATCGATTGAAGAAGGAAGGCGCGCAGCCACAGGAGTTAGTTGTAGAGTGGGGCTTGCAACTTGCAAGTGCATTGAATTACCTGCACAACATGAATCCACCGGTTATCTACCGGGATATGAAACCTTCGAATGTCATGATCAAGCCGGAGGGCGGCGTAAAGCTGATCGACTTCGGTACAGCAAAAGAGTACGAGATAGAGAACAATGCAGATACAACCGCACTTGGTACGAGAGGCTATGCAGCACCGGAACAGTTCGGTGATTCCAAGGGACGTGGTATCTACAATACAGATGCAAGAACAGATATCTATAATCTGGGCGCAACCCTGTACCATATCGTAACAGGAAAGAACCCATGTGAGCCACCGTATGAGATCAAGCCGATCCGCGAGTGGAATCCGATGTTGTCCTCTGGATTGGAGAAGATCATCTTAAAATGTACACAGGCAGATCCGAACGACCGTTATCAGAACTGTACGGAGCTGATGTATGCATTGGAGCATTACGATGAGCTTGACGACAGCTACCGGAAGAAGAACAAGAAGAAGCTTGGGCTTTTTGCAGCAACCGTGGCATTGGCAGTTGTATCCGGTATCACAGCCGGAATCGGATATTCCGGTATGCAGCGGATCAGGCTGAACAACTACAACCAGTATATCGAAAATGGTATGAACTACTGCCGGGAAGAGAATTACGAAGCCGGAACGGCAGAATTCAAGAAAGCAATCGAACTGGACGGCTCGGAGGAAAAAGCTTACGAACAGTACATACAGGCATACATTGATGCTACGAACAAGGCGGAGGAAGCCGGAACGGAATCTACGCTGAATCTGGATGATGCGTTGACGTTGGTTTCCAATCGAATCAGCAGTAAACATGGTGGTGTTGAGAAAAACAGCGCAGTGCTTTACAAGCTGGCACTTACTTATTTTGAGGAAGAGCGTTCTTACAGTCAGGCAGCCAAATATTTCGGCATGATTGACGAGAAGGACGAGGAATATGGAAAGCTTGCAGGCTTTTACAAATCCATTTCCGAGCTGCGATCTGACAGTACGTCGGATGCATCAGAGCTGATGCAGGCGGTAAATGATTTCGCAACCTACAACGAGAACAACTTTACGAACCAGGAAGCAACCAAGTTCGTAAACTATCGTATTATCGGCGAGATTTACAGTACAAACGTCAGCAAGGATGCGGAGACAAGCATCGCAGAACAGGCAAGTACGGTGATGGAACAGGCGGTTGCAGATCTGGACGAGTACACAGGCAATGATCTGGACGAAGAAGCAGTTATGGATATGAATTATCGTTACGACGATAACCTGATTATGATCTATGAGCAGCTTGCCAAGGAAAATGCAGATAATGAAACAGTTGCCAATGGATATTATTCGATGGCAATCAGTTATTGTGAAGACTATATTGGAATCCTGAAGATGAAGGTAGACAGCGATCCGGGCATTTCGCTGGGTGGTTCCTCTGTCAACGCGTATAACCAGTCTTATTACAATAAGATGATGACGGAAGCACGTTGTTATGATGCACAGGGCAAGACAGATGATGCACTCAAGATATACGAAGCCGCAGAAAAGGTATTCGGTACAAAGAACGAGTGGAGCGACAACGTATATGCAGAGCATCTGGATTATCTGTATCGTCTGTGTGAGGCACAGGAGCAGGATCCGAAGCTTTGGACGACGAAGATTCCAGATCTGACAAAGAAGCTGATTCAGGTATTTGATGATGGTGGTAACGTGCTTGGCATCGACAGCAACAAAACATGGTACAAACGAAAAGATACGTTGCAGATGTTGAAGGACGGAAGCTATGATATCAGCGAAGAAGAAGCGACGCAGGCACCGGATGCAAATTCCGATGATTCGCAGTCAGCAGAGATGGGAGAGTGATCAGCATGCAAAACGTATATGAGATATGTTTCTATGGCGGCCTGGTACTGGCGATTCTCCTTCTGATTGCGGCGATCGTGTTATTCATTGTATTGAAGATACCGAAGGTAATTGGAGAATTGACCGGAAGTGCTGCGAAAAAGGCAATGAAAGAAATGCAGGATGGTACAGCGAGTCCGGGCAGCGTAGCGAAGAAAGAACAGGAAAAATACTACAACATGGGAAGTGGAAAGATCACTGCGAAAGAAGCGGTTTCTACGCGGGAGGATCGTAAGGCTAATGGTAACGATTCCACCGAACTGTTGGAGAAATCAAAGGAGAAAGAAAAGAAGTTTGAAGAGACCGACATCCTTCGTCCGGGCATCAATGATTATGATACACCGGATGATGGCGAGACAGAAGTACTCGGTTCAGGTGCGGATGATGAGGCAACAGATGTGCTTCGGGATACATCGGCAGGAGATGACGGAGCAACGGATGTACTTCGAAACGACGAAGGAGATGACGGAGCAACGGATGTACTTCGAAATGACGAAGGAGATGACGGGGCAACGGATGTACTTCGGAATGACGAAGGAGATGACGGAGCAACCGATGTACTTCGGGGAGACGATGCAGACGATGAGGATGCAACCGACGTTCTGCGGATGGACGATGATGACAGTGATGCAACCGATGTATTGCGTGCCGACGATGACGACAGTGATGCAACTGATGTTTTACGTGCAGATGATGACGAGGAAGGTACAAGCGTGCTGACAACCGGAACATTAGCGAAGAAGGTAAAAGTAATTTACAATATAGTAGTTGTTCATTCAGATGAAAGTATAGAGTCGGGTAGGTGAAAAAAGGATGAAAAGAAAAGAAACAAAATCAAACAATTCAAAACACCCGGTAAAGAAGCTCATAGCATTATGGGTTGTCTTTGCTCTGCTGATTGTACCATTTGCAAACCATGTCGGTGATAAGAATGGCGCGAAAGCAGAAGGGGGGAGTGCAACTGGAGGTGTAAAGGTTGTCACAGATTCGTCCGTAGGTGTAACCGTGGATGTATCTGAGGGGATACGAATCAACAAAGATGATACAGGCGCTATTGTGCCAGGAACCTTGAAAAAAACAGTATATCTGTTAAAAGATGTACAGAGTGTAACGAAATTAAAATTGCCAGAACTTAAAAGCAATGATACAGATTTGGCTTTGTTGGGAGTTACTACTGCTTTTGGTGTAGATGCTGAAATCCCTTCAGAAATTACATCTTCATTGCGCCCATTGACAAATAATGGAGAGACAGACTTACAGGATGATGCCGTTAAAGAGAGTCGTAAGATTGGAATCTATGCAAGAGCGAAAGATACGGATTCTTGGAAATTGCAATGTGTAGTGAATGTTGTATGTTTGGATACGGTATTTACAGGTATTGCGGGACTGTATGGTGATAACGCGCACACAGATAAGCTGACAGCGGATCGATATGTAAATGAAGCATATATAGGAGTATGGGTGGATCCCATTGATATACCACCTAACACAAGCTTAAAATATTATGTAAAAACAGACAATCCTGCAACGTCAGAGGAATTAGTAAATGTAGCAAGTTATACTTGGAATTCATGGGATTTTAAAATTTCAGCAGATGCAGAGAATAACGGAAAACAAGTTTACGCATACGCGGCATTGATTGATAATGCATCATCACAGGTTCTCGAATACATAGACGCTGGCACGACTCATATAAGTAATGATGCACAGGCACCAACGATCTCAAAGGTTACAGAAGAGCAGTCAGAAGATGGGAATGCATACGCTGCATTTGATGCAGGACATACAGATGACAACGGCGTATATTATGGAAACAAAGATTATTATCGTTTCACTGTAAAGGTAGAGGATGTAGCAGCAGAAAATCAAAATGCATCTGGAGTAAAAAATGTTACTGCATATTTGAATGGCGATACTTCAAAGCCATTTTCAGCCAGCAAGAATGCGACAACGGGTAATTATGAGATCGCAATTCAGAAAACAGATTTAGGAGAAGGCGATAACACAATTACAGTGACAGCCGAAGATAATAAGGGAAATAAGTCAGAAACATTCACATATCCGGTAAAACTTCATCAGGTTACGGACTCTACAGAGATTAAGAGTGTTAAATTCTTAGGTGAGGATGGAGATCTTCTTATAAGTGATGCAATCATCCGTGAGCCAAAGACGATTGAAATTACACTGGAATCTACCAAAAATGTAGGCAAGGTAGAGGTAAAAAGTGGAGATGATGTTTCTTTTGCAGATGTAGCTCCAGTTACAAATGCAGAGAGTGTGAAACGTGTATATTCTGTTACAGCGAAGATTCAGATCCCAACAGATGCAAATATTGCATCTACAAACTTTTCTGGATTGAAGATTGCTGTATATGAAAAAGACACAAATACAATACTTTCAGATAATAAATCTATAAAAGATATCATGTACGATGCAACTGCTCCAGAAGTAAAAAATCCGGTTATCCAGAAGAAAAAGAATGGAAGCAGTACATGGGAAGATGTAGCCGATGGCAGTTTAGAAACAGCGATTGTTACAGAACTGGATACAGAGTATAGATATATGGTAGAAGTAACCGATGATTTGAGCGGTGTCGCGAAAGTAAGCTCAGACAAAGGAGACTTCACATTTGAATCGGGTAATAAGTATGTATTCAATATTCCATCGGGTGAGCTAAATGTGACTCTTCCATATTCGGTCGCAGTTTCAGCAATAGATAACGCGGGCAATCCATCAACGACTTTGACACTTCGTGGAGTTACAAAGATTGATGATACCCTGCGCGTAGATAAATGCGTGATTACGGATGCATCTGGAAACGATGTAACAAGCGATGTTCTGGCAGGAAAGAATACAAATGAAAAATATCAGCTGGAAGTGACTGCAAGCTCTGCTTACGTTGTGAAGAAATTTGAACTGATTGCAGGCGGTACGAATGACCAGGTAAAGGATGTTGCTGACTCTGATAATGACAAAAATCTAGACAGTCATCGTTACAGCACAACGGTGAAATTTGAATTGCCTGCTAAGACGAATATAAATGCACAGCTGGATAGTATGTATCTGAATGTGATAGATGGAAATGCACAGAAGATTCGTTACCCACAGGATGCATCTAAAACGCTTGGTACAATTTTATATGACCGTACGAATCCAACTGTATCGGTGAATGTGGCAAACGACAGCACATGGTATAAGGAATATACAATCAACTATACGATTACTTCTGGTGATAATGGCGTGGAATCACCACTTGCAAATGCCGGTTATTCTCTGGCAGGAAGCAAGGCAAATGTAACAGACAAGGAAATCGCATTGAATGGAACACAGACTTCTGTGAACGGAACGATTGCGATTCCGGAGTCAGCAGGAATTACAGGTACATCTCTTGTGTTTAATGCACAGGATGCAAGTGAGAACCTGCTTCTAAACAATCTGTATAAGATCAAGGTCGATAAGACAAATCCTAAGGCTGAATTGACAGTCAATGGAAAGACAAACATTACACAGCCATTGGATGGCGAGGTACTGATCAAGACAACGGTATCGGATAACCTGACAATCAATCAGGCGACGATCACAGTGAAGGGACCAGACACCGATGTGACAACAAATCTGAGTGGAGCAAAGGAACTGGTAAATGTCAGCCAGGAAAACAGCTTCACATTGAATAACCTGATCGGCAAGAAAGCCGCAGATGGTGACTACACCGTGACAGTCAATGTGTCAGACAAGGCAGGAAACATTGATTCCAAGACGATGAAGTTCCGCGTGGATAACACAATCCCGGTTGTCACAGCAAAGATTTCCGGGGGTACAACTGCTGGCAAGCAGCCAGGAAAGAACTTCGATGGAACTGTTTGCGATTACTTCTATCGTTCTAATGTAACGGTAGAGCTTACTTATGAGGATGAGAATATCTCAGCTTCCGGAGTAAGAGTAACAGATAATAACAACATGGTAAATGTAACATGGCAGCGAATCGGTACATCTAACAAGTACCGGGCAAGCTATGTTTCAACCGGTATTGGTGCACATGTAATCAAGATCAATGCACAGGATAATGCAGGCAACAATGCTGTTGAAAAGCAGGTTGTATTTATCAAGGATACAGAGGCACCGAATATTGCTGCAGTGATCAATGGAGGTATGGTTTACTCTGAGAATATGGGCGTTGTTGATCTGACTTCCGATGCAACGGTTGCTTTCTCTGTAAGCGACGCAAACGAAGACGTACATGATTTCAATTACCAGTTGATTAAGACAGTACCGGATCAGCTTCCGGTAACCGCGGATGTATTGAAGACAGATAACCGGGTATTTGGCTATACAGATGAGGCTGATTATCAGGTAAAGGTATATTCTGTGGACAAGGCAGGAAACCGAAGTGCAGAAAGAAATGTACAGTTCCGTGTTGATAAGACAGCACCAGAACTGCAGATTACAGGAACTGCTTCCGGTTCGACACTGAACGCAGGAACAACCCTGACATTTAGTATGACAGAGGCATTCTGGTGGGATGCATCTGGTACGATCACGATCACAAGAAAAGCAAACGACAGTGTGGCAGAAGCCGCTTACAAGACCATCGACTTCAAGCCAACTGCACGTGTGACAACGATGACAGAGACACTTAGTGAGACAGGTGAGTATCAGGTAACATTTACCGGTAAAGACCGTGCTGGACATACCGCAGAGGCAACCAGCTATACGGTAAGAATTGATACAGGCAAGCCAATCATTACGCTGAGTGGCGTGTCAAATAACGACAAGACAACAAAGCAGGTAGAGTTCCAGGCACAGATCGAGGAGGACTTCTATCTGACAAAGTCTGTAACGATTCAGGCAACAAGAACATATCTTGATCCAACATCTTATAAGGAAAAAACAGAGGATCTGCAGATTACCGGATATAATCCGACAGCAGCAACGACGCTGATCCGAAACACATTTACAGAGGATGGTATTTATAAGATTCAGATAAACTGTAAGGATGCCGCAGGTAATGAGGATACACAGGAGGTTTCCTTCACGATTGATAAGACAAAACCAGTGATTGATCCAAAGGTCATGAGCGCATATGAAGGAACTCTGACATCCTTTGCATGGGATTACGATCTGAACGACATTATCTATGACCTGACTGTCTGCGATGCACATATGTACTTGAATGGTAGCGAGTATGACGGAACATCCGAAGTCGAGGACGGCGCATATGAGATGAAGATTACAGCCGAAGATGAACTTGGAAATGCAACTGAGGAAACAGTAAACTTCAATCTGGATACAAAGGCACCAACCTTTATTGTAACGGGTGTAGAAGATGGAGAGATCAAGAACGAGCAGTACGACATCAACGTATCCCTTCAGTTGGATGAGGATACTCTGGATGAGGTAACGCTCAATGGTTCTCCAGTTGAGATCAAGGACAATGCTGCTGCGATCACAGTTACAGAAAAGGGCGACTATAAGCTTACAATGAAGGCACATGATGATGCCGGAAATGAAGCAGAACAGACGATCAGCTTTACATATGGAGAGAAGAGTCATGTACTTCTGTATGTATTGATTGGTGTTGGCGTTCTTGTAGTGCTTGGCGGTGGAATCGCAATTATTCTGGCAGCAAAGAAGAAAAAGAATAATTAACCGGTGATAAAACCAGGTTACACAGGCAGGAGCATGGAAACATGCTCCTGTTTTGCTTGCAAACTACCGCTGGGCATATTATAATCAGAAAAGCGAAAACGGTAACAGGGAAAATTGGTAGGAGGTTGACGCATGGTAGACGTTGCGATGCTGACAAAGCAAGGGGGAAGAGATCACAACGAGGATTACATACGGAAAGCAACATACGAAGAACAGCTCTGCCTGATCTTGTGTGATGGACTTGGCGGGCATGCCTGCGGGGAAATAGCATCGGAACTGGTTGCAGAAAGCATAGCAAAGAGATTTGAAAAACAGGGCTACTATGCCGGATTTTTCAAGGATGCATTGGAACAGGCACAAAAAGAATTACTGGAAGAACAGGTGCGGCGGGATCTGTGCAACTCCATGAAGACAACGGCAGTTGTGCTTGTAATCACACCGGACCTGATACAGTGGGCGCATATCGGGGACAGCCGGTTGTATCGGATTTACGAGAATGGAACAAAATATCAGAGAACGCGTGACCATAGCTTAGTACAGATTCTATGCGATACCGGAGAGATCAGGGAATCCGAGATCCGTACGCACGAGGATCGGAACAAGCTGCTGCGTGCGATGGGCGCACAGTGGGGGACGAAAACGTATGATATAAGTGCGGTTGTGGAGCGCGGAGAGACACAGGCGTTTGTGTTGATGACGGATGGTTTCTGGGAGTATGTCTATGAGGAAGAGATGCTTGCCACATACAAGGAAGCGTCCTCTGCACAGGCTTGGTTAGATGCAATGGAAAAATACGTGCTGAAGCGGGCAGACATGACAAAGACGGATAATTATTCTGCAATCGTTGTCCGCGTGGAGGAATAAAGAAGATGTTTCGGGCAGTTGTATTTGATATGGATGGTGTCATTACGGACACGGAAAAATTATACAGGAGATTTCAGTTAGAGGAAGGCAAGAAGCTGGGAATCCCGGATGATGTGATGGTCGTTGCCTGCGAGCGTATCGCGGGTGGCACGAAGTACACAAACAAGAAGAGCTTTGAAGATGTCGTCGGTATGGGAATTGATTATTTTGATTTTCGGGAAGCGGTCGTGAACAAGCTGGACGCGCATATCCGGGCACACGGCGTGGAACTAAAGCCGGGCGTCGCAGATACATTAAAATATCTGAAAGAAAAAGGTGTTAAGGTTGGACTTGCGACATCTACGGTACGGGAGCGAGCGACAGGGTATCTGAAAGCCCATCATATTGACCAGTACTTTGATGAATTAGTATTTGGTGATACGGTGGAGCATGGAAAACCGGCGCCGGATATTTATTTAAAGGCGTGTGAGATGCTAGACGTGAAACCGGAGGAAGCTATTGCGGTGGAGGATTCCATCAATGGAATCCTGTCAGCGGGACGTGCAGGCATGTATCCGGTTATGGTGATTGACCTGATTGAACCCAATGATACAACAAAGCGGTACGCAAAGAAGGTATATGAATTCGGACGCATCGACCGTCTGAAGGAGTTAATATAATGTCAATCAAGCATGCATGTGCGGATGGATGATGCATGTCAATATGATTCTAAAACAGACCGTTGAAGCACGCTGGCACTTAACGAACGTAGTGAGTTTAGTACCATTGCGTGCTGAACCGAGCGAGAGCGTGTCTGTGTAGAATCATATCTACATACATCTTTGGAATAAAATATATCTTGTTCGATACGAGAATAATATGGAGGACAGAAAAATGAGTAACATGAATTTGCTGGTTGTTATTTTGAAACATGAGGATCTGGTAAGCGAGATCTGTAAGGAACTGGTAGAAGAAGGGATTCATGGAGGTACGATCGTTGATGGTACCGGTATGGCGAGTGTTGTCGAGAAGATGGATGACCTTCCGATCTTTGGAATGCTTCGTTCCATCCTTGCGGATGATGACGATCATGAAGTGGTAAAGATGATGTTCTTTGTCGTAGATGATGAAGAAATGAAGAAGGCACGCAAGACGATCAACGATGTGATCGGACTGGACAAGCCTAACACCGGAATTATGTTTGCACTTCCGGTATCATTTGTGGAAGGCTTAGGTGCGTAATCATGGATTTGAATATTTTAACGTATTTAGGGATTATGTTGCTTGCAGCACTGATCGCAGGCAAGATTGTCAAGCAGATGAGACTCCCGAATGTGACAGGATATCTGGTAATCGGATTGCTGATTGGCCCGAACTGTTTGAAGATTTTGAGTGAAGAATTGATTGACAGTATGGACCTGGTGACAGAGCTGGCGCTCGGATGCATTGCTTTTTCGATTGGTGCGGAGTTTAAAACAACCTTTTTGAAGAAAGTAGGGAAAGCCCCGCTCGTGATAGGAATTACAGAAGGTGTGGGAGCAGTACTTGTTGTAGATACAATTCTGCTTATGCTCGGATATAATGTCAGCTTTGCACTGGCGCTTGGCGCGATTGCATCTGCGACGGCGGCAGCATCTACGATGATGATCGTGAAGCAGTATAAAACAAAAGGCCCTGTGACAAGCACCCTGCTCCCGGTCGTGGCACTTGATGATGCGGTGGCATTGATTGCATATGGACTTTCGATGGCAGTAGCCAATGTGATCAGCTCAAGCGGAAGTGCACCGGTAAGCAAGCTTCTGATTGCCCCTTGTGTCGAGATATTCGGCGGTTTGTTATTCGGCGCGGTGCTTGGTGTCATCATGGCACTGCTGGTGAAGTTTTACACCGGTCGGGGCAACCGTCTTGCAATTACGATCATGATGATCTGTCTGTGCGTGGGCGTTTCTGATATGGTAGGATTTTCGTCATTGCTTGCATGCATGATGCTTAGTACGATCTTTGCGAATATTTCAAAGCAGAGCGACAAGATCTATGAGCCGCTGGACCGGATCACGCCACCGATTTACATGATGTTCTTCATCTTGTCCGGAGCATCGCTGGATGTCACGGTCATTGTATCTGTCGGAGTTGTTGGAGCGGTCTATGTCGTAGGTCGTATCATTGGTAAAGCGCTGGGGGCAGCGTTCGGGGCGAAGATCTCGAAGGCGCCGAAGGTTGTCCAGAAATGGCTTGGTCTGACGCTTGTGCCGCAGGAGGGCGTGGCGATTGGTCTTGCCACATCGGCAGGTAAATCGCTGCCACAGTATGCCGCGCAGATCCAGACGATCGTGTTGTGTGGTGTTGTTATCTACGAGCTGATAGGACCTGTCATCACGAAGCTTGCATTGAAGAAGGCAGGGGAACTCGTGGAGGAACCAAAGAAAAAAGCCAGTGCGAAAGCGTAAATAAGTGAAATAGAAAGTAATAAACGCAACTCATTTTTCATATATATAACCAAAGCAAGTGGGTATGGCGGTCTGCCACACCGGACGAATGGGAGTCTATATGGAAAAACGGGTTGCGTTTTGTGTTTTAAAGGCACTGGTTGCAGCGTACATTGTGACCGGGCTTTTGCTTTTAATTCTGGCATTTGCATTGTATAAGCTGGGATTGAGTGAGAATGTTGTAGAACTGGGTGTTGTGTTTATCTATCTGCTGTCGAGTGCCATCGGCGGATTCTTCATCGGTAAATGCATGGAAGTAAAGCGGTTGTTGTGGGGCGTGTTGCTCGGATTGTTCTATGCGGTGCTCCTGCTTGTGTTATCTTTGATCGTGCGTGGAAATGCACAGGGAATCATACAATCCGGGTTGCTTAATACATTGATCTGCCTCGGTGGAGGGGCAATCGGTGCATTTCTGTCATAAAACATGGCAGAAATGCGTATTTACAAGTAGAATGTAAAAAAATAATGATGACAAATGACAGGACATGTGATAAAATATCCATTAATAATGCTAGTAGGAGGCGATAAAGATGAAGAGAATCAAAACTTTGACAGAAAAGACAATGAAGAGCACTGTAGTTAAGGGTGGTTGCGGCGAATGCCAGACATCTTGCCAGTCAGCATGTAAGACAAGCTGTACAGTTGGTAACCAGAGCTGCGAGAACAACTAATTACAGATAAAGAAAGTGTAATACATACACTTCGCACAAGAAAAGGGGATATCCTGCGATGTCCCCTTTCCTTAATGAATAAGAGAAATAGGAGTGACTAAGAAAGTGGTACACCAGTACAAGAACAATGGGTATAATATCGTGCTTGATGTGTGCAGCGGCTCCGTACATGTAGTGGATGACCTTGTATATGATATGATTGCGATGTACAAGGATAAGAAATTCGAAGAGATTGAACAGGCAATTTTAGAGAAGTATGGAGATACCTATAGTAAGGAAGATATCAAGGATGCGTATTCCGACATTTCCGAGTTAGAAGAAAAGGAACTGTTATTCACGGAAGATGTGTTCAAGGATGTCATTATCGATTTTAAGAAGAGAAAGACCGTAGTCAAGGCGCTTTGCTTACATATTGCACATGATTGTAACCTTGCCTGCAAGTATTGTTTCGCAGATGAGGGAGAATATCATGGTCAGAAACGGGAACTTATGAGTCTGGAAGTTGGCAAGCAGGCGATTGACTTTTTGATAGAGAATTCCGGAAACCGTGTAAACCTTGAAGTTGATTTCTTCGGCGGTGAGCCGTTGATGAACTTTGATGTGGTGAAGGAAATCGTAGCATATGGACGAAGCAAGGAGAAGGCGGCAAATAAGAACTTCCGTTTCACCCTGACGACAAATGGTATGCTGTTAAATGATGAAGTCATTGATTTCTGCAACAGAGAGATTTCAAACGTTGTATTGAGTCTCGACGGCAGAAAAGAGATCAACGACATGATGCGGCCAACCAGAAATGGAAAGGGAAGCTATGACATTATTGTGCCGAAGTTCCAGAAGTTCGTGGAGAAGCGCGGCGATAAGAGCTATTATGTGCGCGGTACATTTACGAGAAACAATCTGGACTTTACGAAGGATTTTGAATTGATGACCGAGCTTGGATTCAAGGAGATTTCCATTGAGCCGGTTGTCACACCAGATGAGAATGATTATGCGATCCGCGAGGAAGATTTACCAACGATTTTCGAGCAGTATGACAAGCTGGCAGTTGATCTGATCCGCCGGCAGAAGGAAGGAAAACCAGTGACATTCTTCCATTACAAGCTCGACTTAAATGGTGGTCCGTGTGTGTACAAGCGTCTGTCTGGATGTGGTTCCGGTACGGAGTATCTGGCAGTGACACCAACTGGAGATCTGTATCCGTGTCATCAGTTTGTTGGACACGATGAGTTCAAACTGGGTGATGTATTCCATGGTGTAGAACGAAACGATATCGTGGAAGAATTCAAGCTTTGCAATGTCTATGCCAAGGACAAATGCAAGGATTGCTTCGCAAGATTTTATTGCAGTGGCGGCTGTGCAGCGAATTCGTATCAGTTCCATGGCAATATATTAGACGCATACGATGTGGGTTGTGAATTGCAGCGGAAACGTGTCGAATGTGCCATTATGATGAAAGCAGCTCTGGCGGATGACGAAGAAGACGAAGCGGCAGAGTAAAATAAATGAAGGAGAGACAAAAAGATGAAGAAAACAAAAAGAAAAGCAGTCATCAATCTGATTATTTTCTTCCTGCTTCTGGCTGGCGGTATCTATATGGCAATCGCTGGTGTAGGACAGAATGAATCCGGTAAAACTGCGAATGTTCCGTTGGGACTGGATCTGCAGGGCGGTTTGTCCGTAACCTATGAGATTCAGGATGAGAAGCCGACAAGCGACGAGATTAAAGCAACTGTGGATAAGCTGCAGCGAAGAGTCGATGCGTACAGTTCAGAAGGTGAAGTGTATCAGGAAGGAAATGACCGTATCACGGTTGAGATTCCTCTGAACACAGAGAAGGTAGATGCGCATGACGTATTGGATGAACTCGGTCAGCCGGGACAGCTTCTGTTCCTTGATTCCGAGAACTATACAATCTGGCAGCAGAATCAGAACAATGGTACGAACGATGCATACGAAGCAGTTCTGACAGGTTCTGATATCAAGAACGCACAGGCAGGTGTGGACGACAGTGGTACAGTGAAGGATTATGTTGTACAGCTTCAGTTTACAGATGAAGGTGCGCAGAAGTTTGCAACTGCAACTGCAGCCAATATTGGAAAGCCAATCTATATCATCTATGATGGAGCCGTTGCAAGTGCTCCAACTGTACAGAGTGCAATCACAGATGGTAATGCAGTTATCAATAAGATTTCCAGCTATGATGAGGCAGAAAGCCTTGCATCAACAATTAAGATTGGTGCGCTGCCTCTGGAGTTGAAGCAGATTCAGTATAATATCGTTGGTGCAAAGCTTGGTCAGAAAGCAGTATCAACAAGCTTGATCGCCGGTGCGATCGGTTTTGGCTTGGTATGTATCCTGATGATTGTACTGTATCGTTTCCCAGGATTTATTGCCAGCTTAGCACTGACAGGTTATGTTGTATTGATGCTTTTGATTCTGAGCATCCGACACATCACACTGACACTTCCTGGTATTGCAGGTATTATCCTGTCAATCGGTATGGCAGTGGATGCGAATGTCATCATTTTCACACGTATCCGTGAGGAGATCTCTGCAGGCAGCGGTGTGCGTGCGGCAGTGAAGGCAGGTTTCTCCAAAGCGCTTTCCGCGATTTTGGATGGTAATATTACAACTTTGATTGCAACCGTTGTTTTGATGATCCTTGGCTCTGGTAGTATCAAGGGATTCGCGGTTACATTGATGCTTGGTATTGTCCTTTCTATGTTTACCGCATTGTTTGTGACAAAGATGCTTTTGAATTCGTTCTTAGAGCTTGGCGTACAGAATCCAAAGATGTATGGTAAGGCAAAGGAGCCAAAGATTCACGGATATGTAAAGAACTTCAAGATTTGTGGTGTTGCTTCTTTGATCGTGATCATTGCAGGACTTGCGTTCCTCGGTGTAAACCATTCAAGAATTGGCAAGTCATTAAATTACAGTCTGGAGTTTACCGGTGGTACATCAACAACTGCTACTTTTGCAGAGGACGATGTATATACACTGGAGCGTGCAGAGTCTGAGGTTGCACCAGTGATAGCAGAAACAGCGGGTATTGATGCTGGAACGATTCAGATTCAGACAGTAGAAGGAAACAATCAGGTTATCTTCAAGACATCCGAGCTTACAGAAGAGCAGAGTGCAAAGATTGACGACCTGTTGAAATCACAGTTTAAGGCAACAGAAGTGGACAACCAGAGTATCAGTTCTACCATCAGTGGTGAGATGAAGAAGGATGCGATCGTAGCGATTGCAGTATCTTCTGTATTGATGCTTTTGTACATTGCGTTCCGGTTCTCTGATGTAAAGTTTGGTGTCAGTGCGGTACTTGCTCTTGTACATGATGTATTGGTTGTATTTGCGGCATACTCCATCGGAACACTGTCCGTTGGTAATACATTTATTGCGTGTATGCTGACAATCGTAGGTTACTCGATCAACGCGACAATCATTATCTTCGACCGTATTCGTGAGAATATGCGGACACAGGATAGTAAAGAAAGTCTGGAAGAGCTTGTCAACAAGAGTATCGGACAGACATTTACAAGAACAATTTATACATCCCTGACAACCTTTATCATGGTATTTGTATTGTTCGTGATGGGCGTAACTTCTCTGAAAGAATTTACATTCACATTGATGCTTGGTATCGTGTGTGGTGCTTATTCATCTGTATGTATCACCGGACCACTCTGGTATACAATGAAGAAGAAATTCTCCAAGAAAAATGTATAAGTAAAATAAGGTGGGGCTGTTTCGGCAGCCCCATTTTTAAGTGAAGAAGAGAGGAACACAGATATGTCGGAGTACAAAAAAGAAGAATGGCGGGTGAAACAGCCAGCCGAAGATATCCGCGCACTGGCAGAGCAGTTCTCGATCAGCCCGATATTGGCGCATATCATCGTGAACCGGGAGATTACGGAACCAGATGCGGTTGCGTGTTATCTGAGTGATGATCTTGCATACACTCATGATCCGGCGTTAATGAAGGACATGGACAAGGGCTGCCAGATTATGAAAGAAAAGATTCGGGCAGGAAAGAAAATCCGTATTATCTCCGATTACGATGTAGATGGCATCACATCGAATTATATTCTGTATCAAGGGCTGCAAAAGGCAGGGGCAGATGTCTCTTATGATATCCCACACCGGATCATGGATGGGTATGGGATGAATGTACGGCTGGTGGAAGCGGCATACGCCGATGGCGTGGATACGATTATCACCTGTGACAATGGAATTGCGGCGGAGACCGCAGTCACCCGGGCGAAAGAACTTGGCATGACGGTGATCGTTACGGATCATCATGAGGTGCCGTGCGAGGTGACGGAAAACGGAGAAAAAAATTATCTGTATGTGAACGCGGATGCCGTGATTGATCCGCACCGCCCGGATTGCGCATATCCCTACAAGGGCTTATGCGGCGCTGGTGTGGCGTACAAATTCATCCGGCATTTATACCGGGTGATGGAGCTTCCATGGGAAGACGAAGATGCCTATATGGATATCTTGGCGCTTGGCACGGTGTGTGATATCATGCCACTGACGGATGAGAACCGAATCTTCGTCAAGCATGGACTGCGGAGACTTACGAACAGTACGAATCTTGGAATCAATGCGTTGAAGAAAGCGTTAGGTCTTGATGGAAAGCCAATCGAGGTGCATCATTTGAGCTTCCGGATTGGTCCGAGTCTGAACTCGACCGGACGACTGGAAAGTGCGAAAGAGGGCGTGGAGCTGCTGCTGACCGATGATCCGGCGCGGGCGGAAAGCCTGGCACAGGATATGGCGAAGCTCAACGAACTGCGGAAGGAGATGACCGACCGCGGTGTGCGGACGGCAACGGACTGGGTGCGAAAGGATATTCGCATGATTCCGACCGAAGATGGTGTGAAAGAAAAGAAAATCGGGGATGATAAGGTTATCGTCCTGTATATGCCGGGGATTCATGAGAGTATCGCGGGACTGATCGCGAGCAAGCTGAAGGAAGCATTTTACCGTCCGACGCTTGTTTTTACCGATGCGGAAAATGGACAGGGACTGAAAGGCTCCGGGCGTTCGATTGAGACGTATAATATGTTTGATAAGCTCTGTGAACATAAAAATTTGTTTGTGAAGGTTGGCGGACACCCGATGGCGGCGGGCTTTACGATTACGCGCGAAGCACTCGAACCGTTACGCGAAGCGTTAAACCGGGATTGCAATCTGACAGACGCAGATCTCGTCGAGAAGCTGTATGTGGATGAATCCTGTGCCATCAAGCAGCTGACATTGCCACTCTATGAGGAGCTTGCAAAGCTGGAACCATACGGAACTGCCAATGCAAGGCCATTGTTCGGTATCGTGAAAATGGGTATCCGATCGATCAAAATGGTTGGAAATGAAGGGCAATACGCACGTTGCACGTTTGTCGATGGCAATGGCACACGCATAAACGGCATGGTATTTCGTGGAAAAGAGCTATTGGATAACATAAAAGTGTGGTTTGGAGACAAAGAATGTGATAAAATATTGAAGGGTTTACAAAACCATGCACTGATTGATATTCTGTATCATATGAAGAAGAACGAATTCAATGGAACTGTTTCGATTCAGATGGAGCCGGTATCAATCCGGAAAAGCGTATATTATGAGACATCAAAATAGAGCATACGTGAAGGTAGGAGGAGCGCAAATGAAGAGTGTAAAGGATTATATCATCAGTATTCCGGATTTCCCAAGTAAGGGGATTATATTCCGAGATGTGACAAGTGTACTGGAAAGCCCGGAAGGGTATGCACTGGCAATTGATGAGCTGAATAAGCTGTTAGATGGAGTGGACTATGATCTGATCGCAGGTACAGAGTCGAGAGGATTTATCTTTGGCGCACCACTTGCCTATATGAACAAGAAGGGATTTATCCCGGTTCGTAAAAAAGGAAAGCTGCCACGTGAGACAGTCGAGATGAGCTACGATCTGGAGTATGGTTCTGCAACGATCGAGATCCATAAGGATGCGATCAAGCCGGGCGACAAGGTTGTACTGGTCGATGATCTGATCGCGACAGGCGGTACGATTCAGGCAGCAGCCAAGCTCGTCGAAGAGCTGGGCGGTGAGGTAGTAAAGATGATCTTCTTGATCGAGCTGACCGATCTTGGAGGAAGAAAATTGCTGGAGGGCTACGATGTAGCATCTGTTGTACAGTACGAAGGTGAGTGATTTTTATGGCGGATACAACCTATAAGATACCACATGATACACTGAAAAAAGAAATCAGTAAACCGGAGGATTTTACGCCGCCGGAGGAATTGTATAAAAAATTGATTGCTACCATTCGCGCGTATCGTCCGACGACGGATCTGTCGGAGATCGAGAAGGCGTATAAGATTGCAAGCAAAGCGCACGAAGGTCAGAAGCGAAAGTCCGGGGAACCATATATTATTCACCCGCTTTGCGTGGCAATCATTCTGGCAGAACTGGAACTTGATAAAGAGACGATCGTAGCAGGAATCCTGCATGATGTTGTAGAGGATACGGTTATGACGCGGGAGGAGATTGCAAAGGAGTTCTCCGAAGAGGTAGCACTGCTTGTCGATGGCGTTACGAAGCTGACACAGCTCGATCTGTCACAGGATAAGATCGAGGTTCAGGCAGAGAACCTGCGTAAGATGTTCCTTGCGATGGCGAAGGATATCCGTGTCATCCTGATCAAGCTTGCCGACCGTCTGCACAATCTGCGTACAATGCAGTACCAGTCCCCGGCAAAGCAGATCGAAAAGTCGCGTGAGACGATGGATATTTACGCACCGCTCGCACACCGCCTTGGTATTTCCAAGATCAAGGTCGAACTCGATGACCTCTCCATGCAGTATCTCTATCCAGAGGTATACAAGAACTTAAAGGAAGAGATCACCACACGACTGAATGCGAGCGAGGATTTCATCGTACAGATGGTAGAACAGGTTAAGCAGTATATGAAGGAAGCTGGCATCGAGGCAGAGGTAGACGGACGTGTCAAGCATCTGTTCTCCATCTATAAGAAAATGATCACGCAGAACAAGACGCTCGACCAGATTTACGATATTCATGCAATTCGTATCAAGGTCGATACGGTACGGGATTGTTATGCGGCACTCGGAATTATTCATGAGAAATACAAGCCAATTCCGGGACGTTTCAAAGATTATATCGCAATGCCGAAAGAGAACATGTACCAGTCTCTCCACACGACATTGATTGGACCGGGCGGTCGTCCGTTCGAGATTCAGATTCGAACCTACGAGATGCACCGTACCGCGGAATATGGTATTGCTGCACATTGGAAATACAAAGAAGGCGGCAGTGGCAAGAACGATAACGAAGAGCAGAAGTTAAGCTGGCTCAGACAGATTCTGGAATGGCAGACCGATACGACAGATAACAAGGAATTCATGAACGCCATCAAGACAGATTTGGATCTGTTTTCAGATCAGGTGTATGTATTTACACCAGCGGGCGATGTCAAGAATCTTCCGGCTGGTTCTACACCAATTGATTTTGCATACAGCATTCATACGGCGGTCGGAAACAAGCTGATTGGTGCGCGTGTCAATGGACGGCAGGTGCCGATCGAGACAGAGCTTCATAATGGTGATCGTGTTGAGATTATCACATCGCAGAACTCCAAAGGTCCAAGTATGGACTGGCTGTCTGTGGTAAAGAGTTCACAGGCAAAGACGAAGATTAACCAGTGGTTCCGGCAGGAGAACAAGACAGATAATATCCAGCGTGGTAAAGATGCGATGGCGGCATACTGTAAGACAAAGGGTATCGTGTTATCGAACCTTTTGCAGCCGGAACTGCAGGAAAAGGTAATGAAGAAATACAACTTCCTGACATGGGATGCCGTGCTTGCATCAATCGGACATGGCGGCCTGAAAGAAGGACAGGTTGTCAACCGTCTGCAGGAAGAATACAAAAAAGAAGAAGCAAAGAAGATCACAGAGGAACAGATTGTTGACAAGATCAACACACCGGGCAGAGGCGAAAGTCACAAGCATGCCAAGGGTGGTATTGTGGTCAAAGGTATGGACGATGTTGCAGTGCGTTTTTCACGCTGCTGTGCTCCAGTGCCTGGCGATGAGATCGTCGGTTACATCACGCGTGGACGTGGAGTATCCATTCATCGTACCGATTGCGTAAATGTTCTTTGCATGGATGAATTTGACCGGAAACGTCTGATTGAGGCGGAATGGTCTGAAGATCTGCTGCAGAATCAGAAGATGTATATGACGGAGATTAACATTTACGCGAACGATAGTAAGGGTTTGGTGTTCTCGCTGTCGAAGATCTTCAATGAGGAGAACATCAACCTGACAGGTATGAATGTCCGTGTCAATAAGCAGGGCAAGGCGACGGTTTCCGTGAAGTTTGAGATTCGCTCGAAGGAGCAGCTCAACAAGCTGATCGCGAAGATCCGGAACGTGGAAGGGATCATCGATATCGAGCGTACGACGGGGTGATTCATAAATTTACAAAATGGTAGAGGAGTTGAACGCAAACTACGCAATTCTATGCAGACGCGCTCTCGCTCGGTTCAGCACGCAGTGGTACTAAATTCGCGACAAAGAGCAGTCGCTCATTAAGTGCCAGCGTGCTTCAACGGTCTGCATATGAATTGGTAGTTTGCGTCCAACTCAATCTACGAATTGGAAAATGATACAATCACAGTGGCGTCTTACCTTGAAAGGAGTTTTATGGGAAAGATTGAAATAACAAAGAAAGTGCTTGGTATCTGTGCGACGAATTGTTATACGGTAGTTGATACAGAGACGAAGGAAGCGCTTATTATAGATCCGGCGGATCGCGCAGATGTGTTGATTCGCGATTGGAAGGATAAAGGTGTGACACCAACGACGGTGCTCTTGACGCATGGACATTTCGACCATATCGGGGCACTGGCTGGCGTGAAGAAGGAGTACCCGGATATTAAGGTGTATGCGGCAGCAGAGGAGAAGGAAGTCATGGAGAGTCCGGCTCTGAATCTGTCATCGTCATTCGGCGCAGCATTTACGGCGCAGGCGGATATCTATCTGGAGGATGGCACTGAGATCGAGGTACTTGGACGGAAATGTAAGTGCCTGTTAGTACCGGGACATACGAAGGGCGGCATGTGCTATTATTTCCCGGAGGAGCATGTTGTCTTTACCGGGGATACGCTGTTTTGCTACAGTGTCGGAAGAACGGACTTCCCGACGGGCGATGCGAAGGCTCTGGAAGATGCCATTCGTGAGAAATTATTTGTGCTTCCAGATGAGACACTCGTGCTTCCGGGACATGATGCACAGACAATGATTGGAAAGGAAAAGACGGGCAATCCGTATTTCTAAGATGATACTGCTAGACCAGAATAACCAATTATATAACAACGACCTGCGGGCGATGATCATGGCGTTTTATCCGGGCGTGAAGATCGTCGAGGACGCGGGCTTGTCCGACGATTTTGATCTGCGGCTCCTGATCCGATATGAGGAAGCTTTTACGATTCTCACTGTGTGCAAGCATGGACATGAGTGCGACAAGCCGGATGATCTGCAGGAGGTGCCAGAGCTTCCGGCGTATAAGGATAAGCTGTTGATATCCACCTGTGGACTGCGGGCGAAGATTCTTGTTGATTACCGGAATAAGCCAGAATTCCGAAATGTGTTGAAAATGGCGTCTTACCGGCTGCTTGGACAGTTTGCAGACCGGAGACTTCCGTGGGGCGACCTGACGGGAGTACGTCCGACGAAGATCGCGATGACGAGGCTTCTGGAGTATCTGGCGGAACAGACAGATGAAGCTGGCATGAACGGACATGATGCCGAGGAGCATGCAGATCGGACACATGAAAAACAGCAGGAAATACACGATAGAATCGTACAATATTACCGCGATATCTACGACACAAGCGTGCAGAAAGCAGAGCTTGCAACGACGGTGGCAGAAAACGAGCATCGTCTGGTGAAGGGAATTGATCTCGACAACGACTATTGTCTGTATGTCGGGATTCCGTTTTGCCCAAGCCGGTGTCTGTATTGTTCCTTCACATCGTATCCGATTGGAATCTATGCGGAGAAAGCAAAGACGTATATTGACACGTTGTGTAAGGAGTTAGCCTATGTGGCAGAACAATATAATCATAAACGGTTAGTTGCAATCTACATTGGCGGCGGAACGCCGACATCGATCTCGCATGAGCTGCTTGCAGTACTATTGAAGCAGATTCAAACCGTATTCCGGTTACAGGAACCGGAGGTTGCGGATGGGCTTGTGGAGTTTACCGTGGAGGCAGGACGCCCGGACAGCATCACACTGGAGAAGCTTGCGGTGATGAAGGAATATGGCGTGACGCGTATCAGCATCAATCCGCAGACGATGAACGACGAGACACTGCGGACGATCGGCCGTGCACACAATGCGGCTCAGGTGAAGGAAGCATTTGCGATGGCAAGGCAGGCGGGCTTTGATAACATCAACATGGATTTAATCGCGGGACTTCCGGGAGAAGATTTAGACAGCATGCAGCACACGCTTGCGGAAGTGTGGGCGTTGGCACCGGAAAGTCTGACAGTGCATTCCCTTGCAATTAAGCGGGCAGCGAATCTCAACCAGCAGATGAACGATTACAAATCCACAATCCATCATGACATGGATGCGATGCATACGGCGGCACAGGAGACGGCGCAGGCACTTGGCATGGAACCGTATTATCTGTACCGGCAGAAAAATATCGGCGGCAATCTGGAGAATGTCGGATATGCGAAGCCGGGCTGCGAATGCTTATATAATATTTTGATTATGGAAGAGATGACAGATATCATTGCGGCGGGCGCAGGCGCGTCGACGAAGCTTGTCTATCATGCGGAAAATCGTGTGGAGCGGGTAGAAAACTGCAAATCTGTCGATGATTATATCAACCGTTTTGATGAAATGCTTGACCGAAAGCGCAAAGCGTTTTAAAATCGAACGAGAATGAATACAAGCGGGAGGAAAAAGATGGCAATGAAGAAGAAGCCGGTAACCGGCATGAAAGATATATTACCAAAGGAGATGGCAATCCGTGATTACTGCATCGCTTTAATCAAGGATACCTATAAGACATTTGGATTTAATTCGATGGAGACACCTTGTGTCGAGCATATCGAGAACCTGAACAGCAAGCAGGGCGGCGAGAATGAGAAGCTCATCTTCAAGATCTTAAAGCGTGGTGAGAAGCTGAAGATCGACGAGGCAAAGGAAGAGTTAGATCTTGTTGACGGCGGACTTCGTTATGATCTGACCGTGCCACTTTGCAGATATTATTCGAACAATGCAAACGAACTGCCGAGCCCGTTTAAGGCGTTGCAGATGGGAAATGTATGGAGAGCCGACCGCCCGCAGCGAGGACGTTACAGACAGTTCATGCAGTGTGATATTGATATTTTAGGAGAGCCGACAATCTTAGCAGAGATCGAACTGATCCTAGCGACAACGACATTGCTTGGCAAGCTGGATTTCAAGAACTTCACGATCCGTATCAATGACCGTCGTATCTTAAAGGCGATGGCAGCTTACAGCGGATTTGCGGAAGCCGATTATGATACCGTATTTATCATCTTGGATAAGATGGATAAGATCGGTTTGGATGGCGTTAAGGAAGAACTTCTGAAGGAAGGTTATGCAGAGGATGCTGTGACAAAATATCTCGAACTGTTCGAGAAGGTAACAGCCGATATCAGTGGTGTACAGTATCTGAAGGAGACACTTGGCGAGTTCTTGTCGGAAGAGGTTGCTGAGAACTTAAAGACGATCATCGACAGCGTTGAGAGCACGAAGAGTGCTGATTTCAAGATGGCATTTGATCCGACTCTGGTACGTGGTATGTCGTATTATACAGGTCCAATCTTTGAGATCTCAATGGATGAGTATGGCGGATCTGTCGGCGGCGGCGGACGTTACGACGAGATGATCGGCAAATTCACCGGTCAGCCAACACCGGCATGTGGATTCTCCATCGGATTTGAGCGAATCATTATGCTTTTGTTAGAGCGTGATTTCGAGGTGCCGGGAAGCAAGAACAAGACAGCATACTTAATCGACAAGAAGATGCCAAGCGACAAGCTGCTTAAGATCTTAGAGCAGGCAAAGCAGGCAAGAGCCGAGGGACAGATTGTGAATATCGCGATCATGAAGAAAAACAAGAAGTTCCAGAAGGATCAGATGACTGCAGAGGGATATACACAGTTCGAAGAGTTCTATGCGGATTCCTTTGAGGGTTAACCATTATTTATGATATGAAAACGCTCCGTAGTTGATGTAGATAATCGCGAACTCAGAACGACAGAGACGGGAGCAGGTATTTATAAATTAACTTAGACACAGGAGGCTATGAAAATGGCAGAGTCAATGCAGGGACTTCACAGAAGTCACAGATGTACAGAAGTAAATAATACGATGATTGGGAATACCGTCACCGTGATGGGATGGGTGCAGAAGAGCCGGAACAAAGGTGGAATCATCTTCGTCGATCTGCGTGATCGAAGCGGTATTCTGCAGGTCATCTTTGAGGAAGCAAACTGTGGTGCGGAGAGCTTCGCAAAGGCTGAGAAGCTTCGTTCCGAGTTTGTCGTTGCAATTACCGGTGAGGTTGCAAAGCGTGGCGGCGCAGTCAATGAGAACCTTGCAACCGGTGACATCGAAGTCATCGCGAAGGATATCCGTATCCTTGCAGAGGCAGATACACCACCATTCCCAATCGAGGAGAACAGCAAGACGAAGGAAGATCTTCGTCTGAAATACCGTTATCTGGATCTTCGTCGTCCGGACTTGCAGAAGAATATCATGATGCGTAGTAAGGTGACAACACTGGTTCGTTCCTTCATGGCAGATGAAGGATTTATCGAGATCGAGACACCGACACTTTGTAAGTCAACGCCAGAGGGCGCGCGTGATTATCTTGTACCAAGCCGTGTGCATCCGGGTGAGTTCTATGCGTTGCCACAGTCACCACAGATCTACAAGCAGCTGTTGATGTGCTCTGGATACGATCGCTATTTCCAGATCGCACGCTGCTATCGTGATGAGGATCTGCGTGCCGACAGACAGCCGGAATTTACACAGATCGATATGGAGCTTTCTTTTGTAGATGTCGATGATGTTATCGATGTCAATGAGCGTCTGCTTGCAAAGCTGTTCAAGGAAGTTATCGGCGTGGATGTGCAGCTCCCGATTCAGCGTATGACATACAAAGAGGCGATGGAACGTTTCGGTTCTGATAAGCCGGATCTCCGTTTTGGTATGGAGCTTTGCGATGTAACAGACGTTGTGAAGGATTGTGAATTTGTCGTATTCAAGAATGCGATTGAAGCTGGCGGAAGCGTGCGCGGTATCAATGCTGAGGGTCAGGGTGCAATGCCAAGAAAGAAGATTGATGCACTCGTTGACTTTGCCAAGGGTTATGGCGCAAAGGGACTTGCCTATATTGCAATCCATGAAGATGGAACAATGAAGTCTTCGTTTGCAAAGTTCATGAAGGACGAGGAGATGCAGGCACTTGTTGAGAAGATGAATGGTAAGCCGGGCGATTTACTGCTCTTTGCAGCAGATAAGAGCAAGCTTGTCTATGATGTACTTGGCGCACTTCGTCTTGAGATCGCAGATCAGCTTGGACTGTTGAAGAAAGATGAATACCGTTTCGTATGGATTACAGAGTTCCCACTGCTTGAGTGGAGCGAGGAGCTTGGCAGATATCAGGCAATGCACCATCCATTTACGATGCCGATGGAAGAGGATCTGCAGTATATCGAGTCTGATCCGGGCAGAGTACGTGCAAAGGCATACGATATCGTATTAAATGGTACAGAAATCGGTGGTGGTTCCGTGCGTATCCACCAGGATGACATTCAGGAAATGATGTTCAAGGCACTTGGATTCACGATGGAGCGTGCATACGACCAGTTTGGATTCCTGTTAAATGCATTTAAGTATGGAGTACCGCCACATGCAGGACTTGCATACGGACTTGACCGTCTGGTTATGCTGATGGCACAGGAAGATTCTATTCGTGATGTTATCGCATTCCCAAAGGTAAAGGATGCTTCCTGCCTGATGAGCGAGGCACCAAATACCGTCGATGCAAAGCAGCTTGAAGAGCTTGGAATCTCGATTGTGAAGCCGGAAGCTGAGACAGAAGAATAAAGAATAATAAGAAGATTACCGCATATGTATAGACTAAGGGAGACCGGAGTTTTGCATATGCGGTTTTTTGATCGAAAAAAAATCAGATTGTTGTTTGGATTTACCATATTTTTAGTTTTGCTGATTCTGAATTGTGTGATGTATTGTAACAAAGCGGGGACGAAACGGGATTTGGTCGTTGTGATTGATGTCGGACATGGCGGCAATGATCCGGGTAAGATCGGCGTGGATAATGTAAAAGAAAAAGATGTGAATTTGCAGATTGCCCTATGCTTGAAAGCACAGTTACAGGCGCGGGGTGTGAAGGTAATCCTGACGCGCGAGGGGGATGTGTGTCTGGCAACGAATGGTGCGACGAACAAGAAAGTATCTGATATGCATAACCGGGTGAGCCTGATCAATGCGTCCGGCGCGGACTATATGATCAGTATCCACCAGAACAGCTACCCAGAGGCAGAGATAAGCGGACCGCAGGTATTTTATTATGGTTCATCGGAAATGTCGAAGAAACTGGCGGAAGCGATACAGGCGCAGTTGATCGTCGATTTGCAGCCACCGAAGGAACGGGAGATTAAGACGGGCAATGATCTGTATATCCTGAAAAACAGTCAATGCCCGGGTGTGATCGTAGAGTGTGGATTCCTGAGCAATCCGACAGAATGCGAGAACTTGCAGAATCCACAATATCAGCAGGCGGTTGCGGCAGCGATTGCACGCGCCATCTGCAAATTATAATTCGACTGTGAAACAGATCCATGTATGTTCATGGAATGTCTCGTTATCCAGATAGATTTTACCGTTGTAATGATCGACCAATTCTTTCAGATTCGGCAGACCTTGTCCGCGGGAGGTGCGTACTTCTGCGGACGTTTTGGTAGAATAGCCACGGACAAACATTTTCTTGCGCAGCTCTGAAGAAATCTCCCCTCCTTCGTTCTTTGTCTGAAATCGGATGTGTTCGTTTTTGCTGTCAAGAATCAGCGAGAATGTATGTCCGGGTTCTGTCGCTTCAATCGCATTGTCAATTAGAATACCCAAGATGCGGATCAGATCGTACTCTGGAACCGGCGTGATCAGGGAACGGTTCTTGATCTTGACCGAGATCAGCCTGCCCTTTTGCTCCGCTTCTTTGATCTTACTAAATACAAATCCAGCAACAACCGGAAGATTGATCTTCAAAAGCTCAGATTCATTGAACTCCTCTTCCAGAAATGTTGAATAATTCGCGATCGCGTCACTTAACGAATCATAGTCTTTGTAAGTATATGGCAACATGCGGATCGCATTCATCTGATTGTTGAAATCATGCTGTTTGCCTAAGATGTCAGAGATCAGATCGTGTGCCATTGGTTCATAGGTCTGGTAATCTTTGATGTCCTGCTGTTGGATTGTGATTGTTCGTTGCTGGTTTAATACCATGATGTCAGCAAGTAGCAAAACTACCATGAAGGTTACAGTCATTGGTAAGACTGCAATGGCATCTATGGAATCAACTTTGGACATAGCAACTGTGACAAGTAAAAGTAGGGCTATATAGGAGAGGATAAGCCTTATAATCAAATTCCCTTTATTTATCATGTCATATAACTTGTGAAGGGGCAGAAGCGAAACTAAAGATATTGTTAATAAAATTATGAAAGTTCCTATCAATTGTCCTTTTGGGTTTTCAGAAAATAATAATTTATTTGGCACAAACAATATACTTAATGCTTCAATAAGATTGTATAATGTATAACTTATTAGATAAGAAAAAATACAATCAGAAAAGGAAATGGATAAAATAAATTTGTAGGATATGATGCAAATTGGAAAGGCAATAAACCATCCAAAAACATTAGGGAATAATGCATAAAAACAATAATCTAAAATTCCGCATACAGGAAGTAAGAAAAGATAAAAAGAAAACATATCTTTCCATTTACGGTGCAACAAAGAACGGATTAATAAAAGCTCTATACATGCTTCTAATATATATGTCAAAATAGAGATTATAGTTGTTTCCATGATACCCCCCTTACAAGAGTTATTATAATGAGAGACAAAGGAAGGTGTCAATTGTTTTGTAGAACTTTGCTGTGAATATCAAAAACATGTAGTAAATATAATAAAAATGTTGTCTATTCCCCACGAAATGTCGTTCATTCCAAACCTATTGCGCATTTATTTTAATCATGTTAAGAATAATACAGGAATTCATTTGGGGATGGATTTCGAAGAATATTCTTTCATAAAGGAGGAGATGTGTGATGAAGGATATGAAGAAGGCGGTTGCTGCACAGTTGGAGGATTTGTCAGATGTAATTTTGACTCTTACGGGATGCAAAGGTTTTTGGGGAGAGCCGGAGCTTCCTGATTGTATGAGAGTCGAGATGGAATCAGAATCTGAGAACTAGTACATCAACCAAAACACTTGGGGGTATCCGTTGCGCGGACTTTTGACGGATATCCCATTTGTTAAAAAGCACATGGAGAACATAAGACAGGGGATGAATTATGAGTATCAATCATAGGATAGGGGAGCATGTGACACGGTATCTCGTGGGACGTGACTATGATGTGGCAGATGTGCAATGTGCAAAAGTATGCTATGCAGTAGAATCGATTGTGGGAGATTTGCAAAAAGATCTTGTTCTATTTGTTATCTTTGCAGTATCAGGATTTTTTCGGGAATTTTTGTTTTGCTTTGTGACGGTCAATCTGGTTCGCCGGTTTCTGGGCGGTATCCATATGAAAACAAACATTGGGTGTACAGTTGCTTCGGTCAGTGTGTACGTGATCGCAGTGGCGGGCGGTGTACATGTCATATTTCCATATCCGGTCGTAGCGGGATTGTTGCTGTTTACGATGTATCTGATGGCGACGATCGCACCATTACCATCGCCAAATCGACCGGTTTACAAGGGAGAACGAAAAAAGAAGATTCAACAAAAAGGCTTGATCGGGCTAGGCGTATTAAGTATCTGTTCGGTGATCTACCCTGCTTGTTCCACGTTTATTGCATGGATTTTGATTTTACAGATTGTGGAGGTAGGAGTTGTAGTGATGAGAGAAAACTATTTGAATTATAAGGATATGGATGCGCCGCCGTCGATGTCGGAGGAGGCGGAAAAGCTATTTATGGAATGTACGCGGAATTATGAAGCACGAATGAATGGCTTGCTTCATTATCCGACGGAGTTTCGCTCTATGACGCGAAAAGAACGAACCAGCGCATTTAAAGGCTTTACGGATCAGGAAAAAGATGCAGTGATGAATCTTATGACAGACGAACAGAAGGAACGATTAGTTCAGGATATCCGTTATCAGGCGGTGCTTGATTTCAGACGTGGGAAATAACGAGCAGGGACTGAAAGTGCTTTGGTAAAATATTTTCAGTCCCTGCTAATTATCTTTTTGACATAATCTTTATATTTACGTCCGACGGGTGTCGAGATATTGTGATTTCCCAGATAGAGAAGCGCATTGGTCGGATCGTAAGAGTTTACATAATCGCTGTTTACAATAAAGCTTCGATGGCTTTGAATGAAATTCGGCGGAAGCTGTGCAATCAGTTCTTTCAGACGGATACCGCTTGTGTTGATCACATTGCTTTCCTCATAGATCGTCAGGTTCTTGCCAGCCGCTTCGATATACAGGATCTTTTCTGGAAGAACGCGAAAATAAATACCATTGACATCGCGTAGTTCTATGGGCGTAACGTCCAGAAAACGATTGTGGATCAGCTTGTCGATGGTATATAACAAATCTTCTTTCTTATAGGGCTTTACCAGAAAATCATAACAATTCGTTGCATGTATTGCACGTGGCGCATCCATGGAATATGCAGTCAGATACAGGATTGGTGTTTTTGCATACCGTTGCATGGAACGAATCTGTGTTCCAAGTGCGATGCCATCCTGCTCGGAAGCATCATCTCCAAGAGAGATATCCAATAGGAATAGTTGGATTTTATTTGCGTGCATCAATTGGGTTGCCTGCTGGTAATTGGTTGCCTTTATGCAATTCATATGATCGTATTTTTCGAGCAGGATGGATTCGATGCCATCTAACTGTTCCTGATCATCTTCTACTATTAAAACATCCATAAAGGAGCTCCTTTCACACGACTGTACATTATAAATACGGCGTGATTTGAATGTCAATCTTTTTTCGATGCTGATGGAAAACTCGGTAAAGAACATGCTAAAAACATACAAAATATGACAGAAGCGTTTGCTTTTTTATAGAAAAAGCGTTATGATACAAATAGTATTGGAATGTCTGGGTTGGACAAAATTGGAGGGTATATATATGAATATAGCAGCAATCGGAAATTCAAATCTGACACTGGCAGTCAGTGATACTGGAAGTATGAATGCCATTGATATGGCGATGCTTAAAAAATCACTGGATGCGGTGGAGACAAATGGTGCGATGATTACACAGATGATGGAACAGTCTGTGAATCCAAACATCGGTGCAAACATTGATATCCGTTTATAAATGATATGATAAGTCCTGCATTTTGCGTGCAGGACTTTTTCTTTTGAATCAACGTCAAATAAATGTAAAATATGATAATTCCACGTCTTGTTTTTCATATAGCTATCGCGTACAATGCATTTTAGTTTTGTTCATTTTTATTTAAGATAAGAGGTATAAGATGAAGACGAAGATGACGTCCAAAGAGCGGCTTCCGTTGATCGGAATGACTGTCTCAGCATTTATTTTTAATACATCCGAGTTTATGCCAATCGGTCTGCTGACTGATATTGCAAAGAGCTTTTCAATTTCTGAGGCGAAGGCGGGCATGTTGATCACGGTATATTCGTGGATCGTTATGTTGCTTTCCCTGCCGCTCATGCTGCTCGTGAGCAAGATTGATTATAAGAAGTTATTTATGGGAACGGTTGCATTGTTCGGAATCTGTCAGGTGTTGACCGTGTTGTCAAACAGCTACGGCATGCTGATGGCGTCCCGAATCGGTGTAGCCTGTGCACACGCGATTTTCTGGTCAATCGCGTCTCCGATTGCAGTGCGTATGGCGTCAGAAGAACATCAGTCCAAAGCACTCAGTATGGTCGTGACAGGTACTTCGGTTGCGACGATTGCAGGACTTCCGCTTGGAAAAATGGTTGGACATTATGCAGGATGGAGAATCGCCTTTTTGATCGTGGCAATCATCACATTCGTTGTTTTGGCATATATGGCATTCCTGTTCCCGAAGATGGAGTGTGGCGAGCCGTTCCGCGTGAAGCAGCTGCCAGAGCTGTTTAAGAACCGTGCACTTGTCTGCATCTATGTTCAGACATTTTTGTTTGTAGTGGGCTATTATACGAGCTACAGTTATATCGATCCGTTCCTGCAGCAGGTCGCACACATGGGAAATAGTACAGTCACCATTACATTGTTTGTGTTTGGTGCAGCAGGATTGCTCGGCAGTTTTCTGTTCTCGAAATTCTATGACAAATATCGGCATGGATTTTTACGCACGGTGATGATTTCGTTGGCGGTTGAACTGTTATTGCTGCTTCCTGCAGCAGGACAGCCGGGATTTATAATGGCGCTTTGTGCTTTATGGGGCATTACAGTACTTGTATTTAATGTATCATTCCAGTCAGAGACGATCCGCTGTACGGATGAACAGTCCTCGTCGGTTGCAATGTCGATTTTTTCCGGTATCTTTAATTTCGGTATCGGCGCAGGCAGCTTCCTTGGTGGAATTGTGTGTGACAAGGGACAAATCTCGCATATTGGTTTTGTAGGAGCTGCATTTGCGGCAGTCTCTGTGTTATTCTTCCTGACATGTATGTCGAAGAATCTGGCGGAGAATAAGTAACATTGATTGCTCTTTTTTCTGAAATGAGATATCATGTAAGCGGTTGTATCACAAGTGGATATAATCGCTTATTTTATGTAATAAAGGAGAACTTATATGGCGGATAGAATCGGAATGGCACTTCGGCTTGCGAAAGAAGGAAGAACCGAAGGCTTTCAATATTTATATGAATATACAGTAGAAAAACAGCTTGGAAAGGCAATCGCCCTTATGGGGGATATTGGGCAGGCACAGTCTTTACAGATTTTGCAGGAACACGAGACAAGTATCAAAGCATATAATCAGTACCGGCAGACACTTGGCGTGGATGATTTTGTCAGTGACAATGAGAACATGTCTATCGCATTGTCAGATGTAACCGGAGATGGTGTACCGGAATTGCTATTTGTAGAAAAATCATCGTCTTCCGAAGAGTATGTGGAATATGATGCATTGAATATATTCACGGTCGAAAATGATGCTGCGAAGCAGATCTATTATGCAGATCATTGGGAGACACAGGTTGCTGGAGAAACTATATATTCGTTGTTTCAGGTGGACGGCGAATCGACGCTTTACTCGTGCAATGGCATGCAGGATGAAAGCACCTTTGAGGATTACTGCTGATATGTTGTACAGCCTGATGGAACCTTACAGGAGGAGTCACTGATGTCGCGTAAACGGGAACCGAACGAGGACTATTCCGTTTTTTTTTAATTACCGGTAGTATCAACAAAATATTTTTTCCCCTCAACTCCGCATATTTCCTCACTTTTTCTAAATGTTCCAAACTTACGCTTTACATTTCCATAAAGCCTGTGCTATGGTGAATGTGTTGTCGAGAATCGTTGTTCTGGCGTAGTTCGGTAACAGTCGGAAATAATCTTACATATATTCATTTCATCTATGAAATTACCCGTTATTTATTTTTTAGTAACAACAGAATGATTGAGAAACAAACAGGAGTTTTTTGCTTGCAAAAAAGGAGGAGCGTATGGGAGAAGAAAAGAAATTAAACATCCGTATTGGACAGGTCAAGGATGTCAACAACCGGCAGGTATTCAGCAATCATGTACTTTGTGCACAGTTTCTGCGCGACTATGCAGATCTGGACATTCTGAAGAATGTACAGCCGGAGGATATTGAGGATGTGACAGACAAGTATCAGGCGTACTTGGGAATCGAATTTGAGACGGATACCGTGAAGAAGATCCATTTGCCAGAAATGCAGAAAGATATGCCGCTTTATATGGTTTCCCTTATTGAACATAAAAGTGATGTCGATTATAATGTGTGTATGCAGTTGCTTCGGTATACGGTATGTATCTGGGATGATTATGCAAAGACGATGGAGAAGGCACATCCGGGGATCTCTAAGACGAAGGGATTCCGGTATCCGCCGGTGTTTCCGATTGTATATTATGAGGGCACGGGGAGATGGACGGCTGCCATGCAGGTCAAAGAACGTGTATTTATGAATGAGATCTTTGCATCATATATACCGGATTTTACATATCGGCTTGTGAATGTCCATCAGTATACAAATGAAGAGCTGCTGATTCATGAGGATGAAATGTCGCTTTTGATGATGATAAACCGAATCCAGACGCCGCAGGATTTTTCGGATTTCCTCAGATCCAATCAGGAAGAAATCCGCGAGATTATGGAGCGGGCGTCGGAGAATATCGTGCAGATTATTGTAAATTCGCTGTGGGCGTTATTTATGAAGATGCAGGTATCGGTTTCTGAGGCGACAGATTGTTTGAGAAAAATGATCGGAGGCGAGAGCATGGGAAACTGGTTTGAGAATATGGAGCCAATGAACATACAGGAAGAGCGGGCAAAGACGAAGAAGGCTGAGGAAGAACTGGAAGAAAGTGTTAAAGCAATGTTTAAACTGCTAAAGAAGCTGTGCCCCACAAAGGAACAGGCGGTTCAGGAATTGATAGAATCCTACGACAAAACCGAGGACGAAGCACAGAAGCTCGTAGAACAATATTGGTGACAAGTATATAAGAAATGGCGCAGGATATCCTGCGCCGTTTTCTATATATTGTATTTCTAAATTCAAAAACTCAATATCGTGTATCAAATATTTCGAAATGTTACAAAATGTAACAATTTTATGTGAACCATTAAAAAGAATAGGTTTACAGAAAATGAAATCGAAAAATACTCAAAAACGTAGCGAAAATGCGAAGAATTTGTGAATTTTTGAAAAAACATCCAAAAACTGGTTGACAATAATATTACAGGTTGCTATAATGGGCAATGTAATAAGTTGTAACATATTTGTAACAAATTGGAGGTAAGAACATGAAAAGACCATCCGTAAAGTGGTTGGCGGTAGCGGCGGCAGGTTGCATTTTCGCTTCGTCCATGGGTACATACACATATACCGCGTTGGCAGACGAGTTTGTATATACCGATGCTAACGTCAGTATAACATCAATCGTAGATCACTATATTGAAGAAAATGGAGGAGACGTATTTACAGCAGACGCCACTCCGGAGGATGCAACAGCACCGGCTGCAGTTGTTGCAGAGGCAACAGCAACCGACGCAGTAGCAACAGGCGAGATTCAGGAGATTGCAAAGGTAACAGGAGAAATTGCAGAAGTTCCTTCCGAGGAAACAACGGAGGCACCGGCAACGGAAGAGCCAACGACAGAAGCACCTGTACAGGAAGCATCTGAGGCGGCAGCATCACCGGTTATGGATTTCACAGGAAAGGCAATCGTCACAGCATCTGGTTCCGTAAATATTCGTCAGTCTGGTGATGTGAATGCAGCAAAGGTTGGAACGATTGATGCAGGCGGACTTGTAAACATCGTAGAAAAAGGTGATACATGGTCCCATATCACATCAGGAAATGTAGATGGATATATCAGAAATGATCTGTTAGCATTTGAAGGGGATGCAGCAAGCTATGCAAGCGCAAATCTCTCGAAGGTTGCAGTTGTAAATACAGCAGCATTGAAGCTTCGTAGTGCAGCAAGCACAGACAGCGAGAGCATCACACTTCTGGCACAGGGAGAATCTTATCCGATCGTAGAGACAGGAGATGCATGGACAAAAATCCAGCTTGACACTGTGACAGGATATGTAAAGAATGAGTACATAACTATTTCTTATAATATGCCAACAGCAAAGGCAGTAAGTGCACCGGCACAGGATACAACGACAACGGAAGCACCAACAACGGAAGCTCCTACGACAGAGGCTCCTACAACAGAAGCACCAGTGACAGAAGCTCCAACCTCAGATCTTGGACAGCAGATTGCAAACTTTGCATGTCAGTTCGTTGGAAACCCATATGTATGGGGCGGTACAAGCTTGACAAACGGAGCGGATTGTTCCGGATTCGTACAGAGTGTATATAAGAACTTTGGATATTCACTTCCTCGTACATGTACACCACAGAGTAATGCAGGTACAGCAGTCAGCCTTGCAGCATTGGCACCTGGTGATCTGGTATTCTACGATCACGGTACAGGTTCCTGCGAGCACGTAGGTATCTATATTGGAAATGGACAGATCGTACATGCAAGCAGCAGCCGTACAGGAATCAAGATCTCAAATGTAAATTACAGTACACCATTTAAGGCTTGCAGAATTGTAAATTAGGAAATTAGTAATACTTTCTATAATGTGTTTGAAAGGGCATTTTCGGTAAGAATCGAAGGTGCCCTTTTCCGTTATCAAAAAAATGTGAATTTTTGTATATTTTGACGAAAAATCACTTCCCAAACAGGGGTTGGGTGTGCTATAATACTAAACATAGAAAGTACATGTGCTTCACGCACATTTTTTATTTTCTATAGTTCGACGTAAAGGAGCTGGGGCATATGAATTACATCATAAGTGGAAAGAACATTGAGGTTACAGACGCACTGAAGCAGGCGATTTACGAGAAGCTTGAGAGAATCGAGAAGTTCTTCGGTGAAGACACAGCAGCACAGGTTACACTTTCGGTAGATAAGGACCGTCAGAAGATTGAGGTTACGATCCCGATGAAGGGACATACGATTCGTGCAGAACAGGCGAGCGATAATATGTATGTATCCATCGATTTGGTTGTGGAGATTATCGAACGTCAGGTAACACGCCATAAGAAGCGTATTTTGGACAAGGAACAGAATTCCGGTTATATCAACAACGATTTCTTCGATGTAGAAGGACTTGAGGATGAGGATGTCCAGATTATCCGTAGCAAGAAGGTTGTGTTAGAGCCTATGTATCCGGAGGATGCATGCATCCAGATGGATCTGCTTGGACATAATTTCTTCGTATTCCGTAACGCAGAGACAGACAAGGTAAATGTAGTCTACAAGCGTAGAGGCAATACATTCGGATTGATCGAGCCAGAATTTTAACAGTTTCAGTTATGTATAGAGGGTTATGAAAAAACGGTATCCCGGAGACGAAGGTCTCCGGGATATTTGTTATTATAGGATATTTTCTATATGGGAATGGTATTTCTGACATGGAAACTTCTTGCGTTACCTACCATTTAATGTTATATTACAAGTTGTGGTATTAGAATGAGTTACGCTCAGGGAGGTAAGAAATGAGCTTATTTGAAAAAGTGTTTGGAACACATAGCGATAAAGAGCTAAAGAAAATATATCCGATTGTAGATAAGATCGAAGCGCTGGATTCAACCATGCAGGCGTTAAGTGATGAAGAGCTGAAGGCAAAGACTCCGGAATTCAAGGAACGTCTTGAAAAGGGCGAGACACTGGATGATCTGCTTCCAGAAGCATTTGCCGTTGTCCGTGAGGCAGCAGACCGTGTTCTTCATATGAAGCATTACCGCGTGCAGCTGATCGGTGGTATCCTGCTGCATCAGGGACGTATCCCGGAGATGCGTACTGGTGAAGGTAAGACATTGGTTTCTACACTTCCTGCATATTTGAATGCACTCGAAGGAAAGGGTGTTCATATCGTAACTGTCAACGACTATCTGGCAAAGCGTGATGCCGAGTGGATGGGACAGGTACACGAATTCCTCGGACTGACGGTAGGTGTGATCTTAAACAGTGATAAAAACGATGCAAGACGTGCCGCTTATAACTGCGACATTACATATGTTACAAATAACGAGCTTGGTTTCGATTACCTGCGTGACAATATGGTTATTTACAAGGAGCAGCTTGTACAGCGTGATCTGCATTATGCGATCGTCGATGAGGTCGATTCCGTACTCATTGATGAGGCGCGTACTCCATTGATCATTTCCGGACAGAGCGGAAAGTCTACCGATCTGTACAAGATGTGCGATTATCTGGCGCGCCGTATGAAGCGTGGTACTGCTTCGATGGAAATCAGTAAGCTCGATGCCATCATGGGTACAGAGATCGAGGAAGATGGAGATTACTTAGTTGATGAGAAGGACAAGCAGGTTGTACTGACTGCACAGGGTGTCAAGGAAGTTGAGCAGTTCTTCCATATCGACAACTTCTCAGATGCAGATAATATTGATATCCAGCACAACATGATCATGGCATTGCGTGCACATGCGCTCATGTTCCGTGATAAAGATTACGTTGTTAAGGATGACGAGGTTTTGATCGTCGATGAGTTTACCGGACGTATCATGCCGGGACGTCGCTTCTCAGACGGTCTGCATCAGGCGATTGAGGCAAAGGAAAACGTAAAGGTAAAACGTGAGAGCCGTACACTGGCAACGATTACTTTCCAGAACTTCTTCAACAAATATAAGAAGAAGGCAGGTATGACAGGTACTGCTTTGACAGAGGAAGAAGAGTTCCGTGAGATCTACGGCATGGACGTTGTCGTTGTTCCGACAAACCTGCCGGTACAGCGTATTGATCATCACGATTCTATATTTAAGACAAAGAAAGAAAAACTGAATGCAATTGTACAGGCGGTTGTGGAAGCGCATGACAAGGGACAGCCGGTACTGGTTGGTACAATCACGATTGATGCATCCGAGGAACTGAGCCGCATGCTCACAAAGCGTGGCATCCAGCACAAGGTATTGAATGCGAAGTTCCATGAGTTAGAGGCTGAGATCGTTGCCGATGCCGGACAGCGTGGTGCAGTTACGATCGCAACCAACATGGCTGGCCGTGGTACCGATATCAAGCTTGGCGAGGGTGTGGCAGAACTCGGTGGTCTGAAGATCATCGGTACAGAGCGTCATGAGTCCCGTCGAATTGATAACCAGCTGCGTGGTCGTGCCGGACGTCAGGGCGATCCGGGTGAATCCAAGTTCTATCTGTCTCTGGACGACGATCTGATGCGTCTGTTCGGTTCCGAGAAGGTAAAGGCAGTTTACGATGCATTGAAGATTCCAGAGGGCGAGGAGATCCAGCATAAGACAATCTCCAAGTTCGTAGAGAAAGCGCAGATGAAGATTGAGAGTAACAACTTTGCAATCCGTAAGAATCTGATGGAATACGATCAGGTCAACAATGACCAGCGTGAAGTTATCTACGCAGAGCGTCGCCGTGTACTGGATGGCGAGAATATGCGTGATGTTATCTTCAAGTTTATTCAGGATACGGTTGAGAGTTATATTGATAAGACGTGTTCCGCTGATCTTGCTCCAAGTGAGTGGCAGATCGGCGAGCTGAACCAGCTTTTGATTCCGATTATTCCGATGGAGCCAATCGAGCTGACAGAGGAAGAAAAGAAGTCCGGCAAGCTGGATAAGTTTAAGCAGAGAATCAAGGAAGAAGCGGCTAAGGTATACGAAGCGAAGGAAGCGGAGTTCCCAGAGCCAGAGCATTTCCGTGAGATCGAGCGTGTCGTACTGCTGAAGGTCATCGATAAGAAATGGATGGCGCATTTGGACGACATGACACAGCTTCGTCAGGGTATTACCCTGCAGGCATACGGCAGCAAGGACCCGGTTGTTGAGTACAAGTTTGCTGGTTTCGATATGTTCAATGAGATGACAGCATCCATCCGTGAGGATACGGTTCGTATGCTGCTTCATGTGAAGATCGAGCAGAAGGTAGAACGTGAAGAGGTTGCGAAGGTAACCGGAACGAACAAGGATGATTCCGTAAAGAAAGGACCAGTCCGCCGCGAGAGCGCAAAGATTGGCCGTAACGATCCATGTCCTTGCGGCAGCGGTAAGAAATACAAGATGTGTTGCGGCAGAAACTTATAATTTGATTAATTTTGAGAGGTGGTGACGGAAGTGATAGAGTTAGATCAGTTTCGCTATACTTTAAACGAATATAAAACTCCACTTGCGGAAGTGAGGGATTCACTTTGACATCGCTGGCAAACAGTTACGCATTAGGCAGTTAGAACCGATGCTCGAACAGCCGGGGTTCTGGGATGATGTAGAACACAGTCAGCAGGTAATGAAGGAATTAAAGAATCTGAAAGATACGATCGAGGAATTTGAAACGCTTTCGAACCAGTATGAAGATATCGGGACTCTGATTGAGATGGCAGAAGAAGAAAATGATGCGAGCCTTGTCGAAGAGATTGGAAATGAGCTTGCGTCGTTTGAGGAGAAATTCGAAGAGTTCCGTATAGATACGTTACTTTCAGAGGAATATGATGCGAATAACGCGATCGTGACGATTCACGCGGGTGTTGGTGGCACGGAAGCGTGCGATTGGGCACAGATGTTATATCGTATGTATACGCGGTTTGCGGAGAAGAAAGGTTTCTCGGTAGAAGTTCTCGACTATCTGGATGGTGAGGAAGCGGGTATCAAATCCGTGACATTTCAGGTAAATGGGCTGCATGCGTATGGATATCTGAAATCCGAGAAAGGTGTGCACCGTCTGGTTCGTATTTCGCCATTTAATGCGGCAGGCAAGCGGCAGACCAGCTTTGCGGCGGTCGAGGTGATGCCGGAACTGGATGATAGCATCCATGTAGAGATCAATCCAGAAGATCTGCGAATCGATACGTATCGTTCAAGCGGTGCCGGTGGACAGCATATCAACAAGACAAGTTCTGCAATCCGTATCACGCATATCCCGACTGGAATTGTGGTACAATGTCAGAATGAGCGATCCCAGCACAGCAACAAGGATACCGCGATGAAGATGCTGACAGCGAAGCTCTTTATGATGAAAGAAGAAGAAAACAAAGCCAAGCTCGCGGGCATTCGTGGAGAAGTGACTGACAATGGCTGGGGAAGTCAGATTCGGAATTATGTTCTGCAGCCGTACACGATGGTGAAGGATGCGCGAACCGGCTTTGAGTGTAGCAACGCACAGGCGGTATTAGATGGCGGCATTGATGGATTTATCAGTGCGTATTTGAAATGGATTAACACGAAGGAAGAGACGGAATAATCCGTCCTACGAAATAAGGAGGAATGTGCATGGCAGTGACGAAGTACATTGTGTTTCGCTTAAATGATCAGAAATACAGCATGAAGCTGACGAAGATCAATGGCATAGAGTATGTGTATCATGTGGTACCCGTGCCGATGGGACCTGCATGCATCAAGGGAATTATTCATCTGAGGAATGAAGTGATTCCGGTGTTCAGTCTGAAACGACTGTTTGGAATGCCGGAGGAGGCAGCAGAGACGCAGCTTTTGATCACAGAGACACACGGTATGAAGCTTGCGATTGAGGTGGACACCGTGCTCGGAATTGTAAATGTAGAGGAAGAGGACATTAAACAGATTCCGATGGTTGTACATACAGAGGAGACCGGATATTTAGAGGATGTTGTAAAACTGACGCTGCCGGAATCCAATCAGGAGGAAATCGTGATCAGTATCGCGGTTGACACATTGATGTCCGATCATGAATTTGGACAGATTGAAAACGCATTAGAAAAGGAGATGAGCGGAAAATGATTAACATTGCAGTGCTTGGCTACGGTACAGTAGGTTCCGGAGTTGTAGAGGTGATCAACAAAAATCACGCAAGTATCAATAAGCGTGCCGGACAGGAGGTAAATATCAAGTATGTACTTGATTTGAGAGATTTCCCTGGCGATCCGGTCGAGAAGGTGCTTGTACATGATTACAATGTGATCGTGAATGATCCGGAAGTAAAGATTATCGTAGAGGTAATGGGAGGCATTAAGCCGGCGTATGATTTCACGAAGCAGGCATTAGAGGCAGGTAAGAGTGTTTGCACCTCCAACAAAGAGCTGGTTGCAGCACACGGTGCAGAGCTTCTGGCAATCGCAAAGGCGAACAAAGTAAACTTCCTGTTTGAGGCAAGCGTTGGCGGTGGTATTCCAATCATTCGTCCGTTGAACCAGTCTCTGACTGCAGATGAGATTACAGAGATCACTGGTATTTTAAATGGTACAACAAACTATATTCTGTCGAAGATGACAGACGAGGGCAAGTCTTTCGAGGAAGTGCTGAAGCGTGCACAGGAGAAGGGCTATGCAGAGCGTAATCCGGAAGCTGACGTGGAAGGCTATGACGCCTGCCGTAAGATTGCAATTCTGACATCCCTTGCATTAGGCAAGCAGGTAGACTATCAGGATATCTATACAGAAGGAATTACGAAGATCACAAAGACTGATATCGAATATGCGAAGGCTTTGCATGCAAGCATCAAGCTGCTTGGTACAAGCAAGTGGGAAGATGATGGCAAGATCTATTCGATGGTAGCGCCGTTCATGATCGACAGCGATCATCCGCTCGGACATGTCAATGGCGTATTCAACGGTATTTTCGTGAACGGAAATATGCTTGGCGATACAATGTTCTATGGCAAGGGCGCCGGTAAGCTTCCAACTGCAAGTGCAGTTGTAGCCGATGTCGTTGATGCCGTGAAGCATCAGGGTACAAATATCATGACAATCTGGGAGCAGGATAAGGTGGAACTTGGCGACAGAGCAAACTTCGCATGCCGGTTCTTCGTCCGCGTGGCAGACACAACATCCAAGGAGACGATCGAGAAGGTCTTCGGTGAGGTTGAGTATGTGACACTTGCAGATGTGAGCGGTGAATATGCATTCCTGACAGACAAACTGACAGAGGGCGCGTTTGAGGAGAAGAGCAAGCAGGTTGATATGATCATGCGCATCCGTACTACATTATAATAAAGTGACAAACAAAAATAAATGTGTTAGAATACAGTTGCATTGCCATGCGGTGATGCAGCTGTTTTCTTATGTGCTCGTAAAGTGAGGTGCGGTTTATGAAACGTAGTGATTATATTACATGGGATCAGTATTTTATGGGGATTGCGATTATGTCTGCGAACCGCAGCAAAGATCCGAATACACAGGTAGGCGCGTGTATCGTGGATCAGGATAATCGAATCTTAACCGTAGGCTATAATGGTATGCCGTCCGGTTGTAACGACGATGAGATGCCGTGGGACCGGGAAGGCGAAGGAATGGCGAGCAAATATTTCTTTGTCTGCCATGCGGAGTTAAATGCGATTTTGAATTACCGTGGTGGCGGTACGTTGCGCGGTTCCCGCTGCTATGTAACCTTGTTCCCGTGCAATGAATGCGCGAAGGCAATCATCCAGTCGGGAATCAAAGAAGTGATCTATATGTCCGATAAATATGCAGATTCGGACAGCACGATGGCATCGAAGAAGATGTTTGAGATGGCGGGTGTCAAATACACCGAGTACGAGAATAAGCACAAGAAGATTGAATTTGAATTATAAAGATCTGACCGGAGGAAATTATGACAGAAGCAAAGACAAAAAGTGTAAATATGACATTTCCGGCATTGTTCAGTTATGTAATGAATACAAACTATCGAAGTATGAGTGGAATTTTAGGATTGGTGCTGAGCTTTGGCGCGATTGTGATGCTTGTGATCGGCTGGAACACGACATCGGGCAGACAGAAAGCGATTTTCATTATCGTGGCGTTGATGTTTACCGTGATCAATCCACTCTCACTTGCATTCAAGACATTTAAGCAGTTGAAGACAAGCCCTTCGTATAAGCAACCGCTTGTCTATACATTTGGCGATGATGGAATCGGTGTGTCGCAGGGCGAAGAACATATGGATCTGGAATGGAAAGGCGTGTACCGCCTGCTTATGACGAAATATATGCTTGCGGTTTATACAAACCGGATGCATGCATTTGTGATTCCGCTCGATCAGTTGGGCGACGATAAGGGTAAGATTCTGGCATCAGTTGTGAATTTCACAGCAGGATACAAGCCAAGAGTCAGCAGAAGTTTGAAGAGGTATCAAAGTGGAAAAGGTATATAAAAGAGAAAGTTTCAGCGCAGAAGAAACCTTTGCAATCGGCAAAGAGCTTGCGGCACAGGCAAAGCCGGGCGAGGTGTATTGTCTGTATGGTGATCTTGGATGCGGCAAGACTGTATTCTCACAGGGCTTTGGTGCAGGACTTGGCGTGACGGAGCCGATCAGCAGCCCGACATTTACGATATTAAAGGAATATGACGAAGGGCGTATGCCGTTTTACCATTTCGATGTCTACCGGATTGGCAGTGACGATGAGATGGATGAGATCGGCTATTATGAAGCAATTGACGGTGATGGTGTCTGCCTGATCGAGTGGGCGGAACTGATTTACGATATATTGCCGCCGCAATATAAGAAAGTGACGATAAAAAAAGACGTCGAAAAAGGGTTCGACTATCGAACGATTACAGTTGAGGAGATAACAAGATGAGAATCTTAGGTGTTGACAGCTCCGGCATGGTGGCAAGTGTGGCGCTTGTCGAGGATGACCTGCTGGTAGCGGAATATTCAGTAAATTATAAGAAGACACATTCGCAGACACTGCTTCCGATGTTGGATGAGATCGTGAAGATGACAGAGTTAGATTTGAATACGATTGATGCGATTGCAGTTGCAGCGGGACCGGGTTCTTTCACAGGACTCCGGATCGGTGCGGCGACGGTGAAGGGACTAGGGCTTGCACTTGAGAAGCCGGTTATCTCGGTACCAACCTGTCACGGGCTTGCGTATAATCTGTGGGGGAGCGATAAGCTGATCTGCCCGATCATGGATGCGAGAAGAAGTCAGGTTTATACAGGCATTTATGAATTTGCGAAGGATGGTATGCAGGTGTTTCTGGATCAGTCGGCAATGGACATTCGGGCGCTCGCGGAGAAGTTAAATGCGATGGGACGCGAAGTGATCTTCCTTGGAGATGGCTGTCCGGTTTACGCGTCTGTACTTGCAGAATGCATGCAGGTACCATATGCATTCGCACCGGCACACCTGAACCGTCAGCGTGCGTCAGCGGTTGCAAGTCTTGGCGCAGAGTATTTCAAGCAGGGAAAACAGGAACCTGCAGATGATCTGATTCCGATTTATCTGCGCAAATCGCAGGCAGAGCGGGAACGCGAGGAAAAGCTTGCGGCAGAAGGACAGGCGTAGAAGTTGAAGATTGTTTATTATAACTGTGAAATTGCAGAACAAGCAGTCGGTGAGAATCAGAACTCGTGTGTGCTGGCGGCGGGAACGTCGAATGCATATGCACAGCGCGTAGCGCAGATGGAACAAGACTCATTTGACGATGCATGGACAGAAGCGATGGTGGCAGATTCCCTTGCGCAAAGCTACAATCATTTATGGCTTGCAGAGGATGACGCAGGTACACCTTGTGGGTATCTGCTTGCAAATGTACTTGGTGACGAGACGGAATTGCTGCGTATTGCGGTCAACCCGGAATGCCGGAAAGATGGGATCGGACAGCTACTGATGGATGCTTATCTTGCATTTGCACGGATAGATGCTGTGCGCGGTTTGCTGGAAGTACGGCATGGAAACGGTGCGGCAAAGCATTTGTATGAGAAAAATGGATATCATCTGCTTGCCTGCCGGAAGAATTATTATAAGCATCCAGACGAGGATGCAGATATCTATGAGATAGCATTTACAGAAAACGGAGAATAGAATGTTAGAGTTATGTTTGCTTGGAACGGGCGGTATGCTGCCGCTTCCGTACAGAGCGTTGACCTCGCTGATGGTGCGGTACAACGGAAGCAGTATCCTGATCGATTGCGGTGAGGGTACGCAAAATCAAATACGTTTGCAAGGCTGGAGTTTTAAGCCAATCGATGTGATCTGCATCACACATTTCCATGCGGATCATATCAGTGGACTTCCGGGCATGCTTCTGACGATGGGAAATGCCGAGCGGACAGAGCCTTTGACAATGATCGGACCGAGGGGACTGGAGCACGTGGTCAATTCACTTCGGATCATTGCACCGGAGCTTCCGTTTGAAATCAAATTCATTGAGCTGGAGCAGCCGGAGGAAGTCATTGAGATCTGCGGTTTGCGGATTCGGGCATTCCGTGTGAATCATCGTGTGACCTGTTATGGGTATAATATCGAGCTTGATCGCGCCGGCAAATTCGATGCTGCACGTGCTAGGGCGTTAGGACTTCCAGTACAGTATTGGAGTCTGCTGCAAAAAGGCGAGACAGTTGATTATGAAGGAAATGTCTATACAAGCGATATGGTTATGGGAAGCCCACGGAAGGGTTTGAAAGTCACGTATTGTACTGATACCCGCCCGGTAGATGCAATCGCGGAGTGCGCGAAAGATGCGGACTTATTTATCTGCGAGGGCATGTATGGCGAGGAGGAGAAGCTTTCAAAGGCAAAGGAGCATAAGCACATGATGATGCGGGAGGCTGCGGAGCTTGCGAAGGAAGCACAGGTACATGAAATGTGGCTGACACATTACAGTCCGGCGACGAATCGCCCGAAGGAATTCGAGGCGATGGTACAGTCGATATTTCCACAGGGATATATCGCGAAGGATCGCACAGAAAAGGTTTTGAATTTTGAAGAGGATTGATGATGTATGGCAAAAAATAAGAAAAAAGAAGTGACAATCAAAGGCATTATCATAGCGGTGCTACTTGTCGTGCTGGTGCTGTGGTACTTCAATCATCTGAGCAACCGTTCTTCGATTCAGCGGAGCACGTCGCAAAAGACCGAAGTGGAAGCACTGATGGAGTATGATATGGCGGCGGAATATCCGAAGACGCCGCGGGATGTGGCGAAGCTGCATAACCGCTATTTTAAGGCGTTTTATGGACAGAAACTGGCAGATGATGAACTGGATGCCATGAATAAAAAGGTGCGGCAGTTATATTGTACGGATCTGCTCGTGGCGAATCCGGAGAGTGACAGTCTGGCGAATCTGCAGAAGGACATCGAGGCAGTAAAGGAACAGGGATATACATACAAGATGTGTGAACTTCCAGAAGCAAGTCAGGTGCAGTATTTCACAAAAGATGGAAAAGATATGGCGTCGCTGGAAGTGTGTATTACGATCAACACCGGAGACAATCTAGGTTATTTTTACCGTCAGTATGCGATGGTAAAGGAAAATGACCAGTGGAAGATCTATGGCTGGACAGAATCCCAGTTACCGAGCGGTTCTGCGACGACGCAGGCGGCAGAGTAAGAAACGAAAGTGGTATGCGTGAGATAACTGCATAACCAGATAGAATAAGAAAGGTTGCATGAAAGCGATGCAACAAGAAAAAGAGGAAACATTATGAGTACAACGATACTTTCAATTGAATCATCCTGCGATGAGACGGCAGCAGCGATTGTTGTCGATGGAAGAGAAGTAAAATCAAATATTATCTATTCACAGATTGAACTTCACAAGCTGTATGGCGGCGTAGTGCCGGAGATTGCATCGCGGAAGCATGTGGAGAAAGTCAATCAGGTGATTCGTGCGGCAATTGAGGAAGCACATGTGACATGGGACGATATCGATGCCGTGGCAGTGACTTATGGACCAGGACTGGTAGGTGCACTTCTGGTTGGTGTGAGTGCGGCAAAGGCGGTTGCTTATGCAAAGAAGAAACCGCTGGTTGGTGTGCATCATATCGAGGGACACATTGCGGCGAATTATATTGAGCATCCGGATCTGGAACCTCCATTTATGTGCATGGTAGCTTCCGGTGGACATTCCCATCTGGTCTATGTGAAGGACTATACGACGTTTGAGATTGTAGGACGGACAAGAGATGATGCAGCGGGCGAGGCATTTGACAAGGTCGCACGTGCAATCGGACTTGGATATCCGGGCGGACCGAAGATTGACAAGCTTGCCAAAGAGGGCAATAAAGAGGCAATTCATTTCCCGCGTGCATTTATGGAAGATGCACCGTATGATTTTTCTTTCAGTGGCTTGAAATCCGCAGTGCTGAATTACCTGAACGGCTGTGAGATGAAACATCAGGAGATCAACCGGGCAGATGTGGCTGCTTCGTTTCAACAAGCGGTTGTGGATGTTCTGACCGACAATTCGGTGCGCGCGGCAAAAGCATATGGCTGTAAGAAGCTGGCGTTAGCCGGAGGCGTGGCATCGAACAGCTCCCTTCGGGAGAATATGCAGCGTGTGGCATCTGAACAGGGCTTGCAGTTTTACTATCCATCGCCAATCTTTTGTACAGATAATGCAGCGATGATCGGTGTGGCGGGCTATCATAATTATATGGCGGGCATCCGGGATGGACTGGATCTGAATGCAATACCGAACTTAAAGATTGGGGAACGCAGATAATGGTAACAGCAATCGTACTTGCGGCAGGCGTTGGCAGCCGTATGAAAAGTGAAAAGGCAAAGCAATTTCTGGAAGTCGCAGGGCATGAAGTGCTGTATTATTCGTTGCGGGCTTTTGATGAGCATCCCGAAGTAGATTCGATAGTGCTTGTGACAAAGGAAGAATTTGTAGAACATTGCCAGAAAGAACTGGCGGAACGGTATCAGTTTGCAAAGGTTCGGGATATCTGTATCGGTGGAAAAGAACGCTATGATTCCGTTTATCAGGGATTATCTGCGATTGGAGCAGAGGGAGAAAACGATATTGTGCTGATCCATGATGGTGCGCGTCCGTTCGTGACAGCAGAAATGATATCGGCTTCAATTGCGTGTGCAAGAGAATGCGGAGCCTGTACGGTCGGCGTTCCTGCAAAGGATACGATCAAGATTGTGGATACAGATCATTATGGGGTAGAGACGCCGGAACGAAAATTTGTATACCAGATTCAGACACCGCAGACATTTCAGGTACCATTGCTTCGTCGGGCTTATGAGACAATGTACGAGGCAAAAAGAAATGGAGACACCCACAATATAACGGATGATACGATGCTTGTAGAACAATATGCAGGGGTGCGCTGCAAGGTGGTAGAAGGTGCGTATGAAAACATCAAAATCACCACACCGGAGGATCTGGCAATCGCAGAAATCTTTGTCGAAAAAACTTTGAAAAAATTTTAAAAAATCTGTTGACAAGTATAGGACTTTTTGATAAGATAACAAAGTCGCTGATACAAACAGCGATTTTTAATTGAAAAAAATTAAAATATGGAGAGGTATCGAAGTGGTCATAACGAGGCGGTCTTGAAAACCGTTTGT